>Ga0116188_1001844_pt1 | contig 17627 bp, 8 predicted proteins | sample AD_JPNTR2_MetaG_FD_89807 | JGI IMG/M metagenome (GOLD analysis project Ga0116188, IMG submission 89807) | Active sludge microbial communities of municipal wastewater-treating anaerobic digesters from Japan - AD_JPNTR2_MetaG | ecosystem: Engineered > Bioreactor > Anaerobic > Digestate | place...
ATTTTGTTTCCGGGATGCCAAGTCTTTTACAGGACTTATGCAATCACAGGCAAGGGATGTTTCGAAGCTTTCTTTTAACTTTAATGCATCTCTCACCTCGGTCAACCTTGCTAAGGTGTTGGCCAAGGAAAGAGGTATCCCTTTTTCAATGGCATCGTGTAAAACAATGATTCATAATGCCTATCTGCTTGAACGATTTATTTGCGTGTCCGGCATAAAGCCGAACAGAAGATTAAATGATAAACTTGTTAAAGAACTCGTGGAGTTTGCAGCTATTGCTGTATGACTCGTATATTAAATAAATAATTAACGAACTATTGGTCTAAGATTCGGGGGTAATTATAAACAACACAAAAACTTTTTGTTCAGATTTTTAATCCTCCTTATTAATTTCTCTCATCTCTTTTATTTTTACTGAAACCAGTCTACATCCGTGTATCCTGCAAGCACAACTGCCGGTGTGCTGAATCCATCCAGGAACTCACTTTCGGTCAGTGTATAAGCAAGATGGGCGTTATTAATTGCAATCGTGTCGCCATCCAGATTGGTACAATTATAGATTTTGTAACCGTTTGCCAGCGTCCCAGGTGCTGGGTTGGGGGCAGTACCACTTCCGCCGCTACTATATCCCCAGCCATACGTACCGTAGATATCAGCCATTTTACAGTTGGCAAAAGTTATGTTGTCGAAATAAGAAGCATTGCCTGCCGTACGACACAGGTACATCTGCGTTGCCGCACCTGTGGTGGTCAGGTCACAGTTGAGAAAAACAAAGCCTTTGTTGTTCTCGGCAACACGGGCTTGCAATATATAGCCGTTGCCGCGAGAACGAATCTCGCATTTCTCAAACAGGGCGGCGATGGGTGACCCCCAGATGAAGTCTACATCGCCTGCAACTAAACATTGATAAAACCAAGCAAATCCTTTGAGATTGAGGGTATCCTGGTAACTCAAAACGTTACAATTGACGAAGATTATTCCCTGATTGGTGTCATTGTTGACGTAGATCGCCTCCGCCTGGCCGTTCCCTTTGTTATCAGCATGTGTGCTCTCCAGAGTAAGATTCTCCATGCGGAATTTATCCACGCGCTCTGCCAGCATCACAGCTCTACCTCCTCCGGCTGCAATTGTCACCCCCTTTGTTCGGTCTGAAATGGCACACGAACCTCCTACACCACCGTTGATACCGTCGTTGTTGGTATAACAGATGATTACGCCGTCGCGGCTTTCACCCTTGATCGTCAACTTGTTTACACCGCGCATAAAGAGTAGTTCTTCGTATCTGCCGTTCTGCACATACACCGTTTTTTGATCGGTGTTGGGAACTTTCGAGGCGAGGAAGTCAATGGCCGCCTGGATCGTACGGAAATCAGCCGTTGTGTGATCGCCTCCCACCGTAACTGTGTGGGCGTCGTCGGTTGGTACAGCAGGTTCGGCCTTGGTGGTAAAAGTCCACTTCGACGAGCCTGAGATGCCATTAAAGTCGGCGTGATTGATAACTCCCTTATCAATTACCACATAATACTTCGTGTTGTAATCCAGGCAGTCATAATGTAGTTTGATGATGGCCGTATTACCTTCAATGGTCAAGGGGTTGTAGTTCACCACGCGGTGACGACCACCGTTATTGCCCGTTTTCCCCAGAATATCCATCTTCGAGTTGAGCGTTCCGCCGCTGGTGAATCGGGGTTGTGCATCGGCCATGTCAATCTCATCGACCAAAGTATTGTCTGATGCTTTGTACACCCGAATGGTTCCTGTAGTACCTACTTCAGGTGCCTGCTCTTTGAAGATCAGTTTCAGGTAGGTGTCCTTAAAAGTACCCGTTGCTCCGTTGGCTGGGAATACCGTATAGTTCGTTATCAGGTCAGCGCTGCCACCGTCTTCGTAGTTTTGGTTATCCCATGGGGTAATTGAGCCATGCTCTATCACTACCTTGGCAGGAGCTGTGAGATCATCCTGGTTGAGCGTGAAGGTATATTTGTATCCTGGCTGTAGAGCCGTTAACCCCCCTTGTACGTGTGTCATGTTCCACTCAAAGTTGTTGCCGTCCATGGTGTAATTCACCCAATGCGTGTTGACGTCCACGGTAACGGGCAAGAGGATGGCTTCGTAATCTCCATTGGCCGGCTTGTACGTGGCAATGGTTGTTATGCCCGAAGCATTCTGGATTTCATTCGTTGCGATATTGAAGTTGGCTGTAGTATTCATCCACTCGATCGTCAACGTGGTAGGGAAGAGCGCGGTGCCGTTCTTATCAACAAACCTGAACACAACCTTGGTCAGTTGATGCCGGAAGTTCATCGATACCCTGGCCGACGTAACTTCTCCTTGAGCAGTGGTAGCTGTCATCAGTTCGTGCTTCCTCGTTCCTGCTGTCTGATCGGCCAGGGAAATGGGGTACAAGAGGTTGCTTACCGCAGAGGAGTACGGGTAGTATGCCGCGAAAGAAACCAACGATTCGTTCCCGGAAAATTGCAACGGTGTGGTAGAGGAGAAGGTAGTTATTGCTCCCGTTGAGCCTGCCGTATAGATTACATTCGACGCATTGCTCAAAGGAATAGTTGTACCACTCTCGAACATATAGACGCCAATCTGGTCGCCTGACTGCCATTGCCCTAATTCACTGCTACCCGAAAACGAACCTGCTTGTGAGAGAAACGTAATGGCATCTGACTCACTTACTTTTTCATCATCGCCGCTACAAGCCATAAATAGCAGAGCCAGCAAGGCGAATAGATATATCTGATTGTACTTCATAAGTTTCTTCATTTATTCATTCGTAATTATTACATTTGGTTAGTGGATTTGGTACCAACGCGGATCGCCCGCGTTTACTTTGGATTGTGTAAAGTCTAATCCCGCAGGATTGGCAAACAGTTCGGTGGTGCTGAACCCGCAATCTGTACCTACTGGTGTATCTTGCCAAGTGGTGTTGCTGGCGTAGTAGTTTCCGGTATTAGTGCCCATGGTTCCGCCTGAGATAACAGATATACCTCTTTCAGAGGTATAAGTAGTTACCGAAGTATCGGTTATATCGAAGGCAGTTCCGATAAGATTTTTAGTAAAGTTCAGCGTGCCATTAGTCTGACCGAATTGTACAATTGGATAATAAGGTCCTTGGTGAAACGTACATTGATCGATGGTAACGGCTGATGATGTACTAGTTTGAGCATTCAAGTAAAGTCCTCTTGAACCTAAATGATAGAAAGTAGATTTAGACAGTTCAATGACTGGTGCTGAAGAAGTTCCTTCGAGGGTCAGTAAGTTATAACCGCCTATGCGATAAAAAATGCTGTTTACTATCTGATAGGTGCCAATCTGTATGCCCGTGCGTACACGCATCACGCCACGGAAATCATGCACCACGCAATGTTCAAATGTCAGACGGCCGATACCCCCTATACTTGTACCATTGTTGTGATTGCAGAAGTAACCGCTACTCACATCTGTTCCCGCAAGCTCCACATTATATAGATGGACTAAATCCAAATCGCCATTTGGGAAGGAAATAAAGTTCTTAGTGCTGATAATCGGTTTTGTAACGCCTACCTCGCCAATAATTAGCAGCGACTTAACTGCGGCAGGTACATTAATTGTCGACGTTTCTGTATAGCTACCCTCAGCCAGTTTAATCGCTACTTTGGCATCCGTAGCTCCTTGAATAGCTGAGCGGATGCTGCCGGCAGTTCCGGGCGAAAGTGATATCACCGTATAGTCGGCAGGAATATCGAAGTCAACCAAATCTTCGGATTCTTCAGGTTCGGTTGGTTCTTGCACATCGCCGCCGCCATCACCCCAAGGGCTGATAGAGCTGCCGTCGAACTGAACCAACTCCACATCGGAAATCTCGGATGTATTGAGGGTAACTTTGAAGGTATACGAGTACCCTGCCTGCATGGCTAACCCGCTAAACTTGTCGCTCATATTCCACAAGAATTTCTTGCCGCCCATCGTCATGATTACCTCGTGATCGTCGGTCACGGTAAACGGCAGTAGAATGGCTTCGGTGCTGCTGCCATTCATGAAGGGAATGATGTCTGCAGAGGTACTCGCTTCGCTCAACAGGCCTGTTTTGAGGTCGAAGTTGGCGGTGGTATTCATGCCTCTAATGATCATACCACCGGTATCGGGTGTAACTATGGCACCGGTTTCGTTGTCTACTATGTTGATAATGATTTTAGTGAGCTGGTGGGTAAAGCCCAGCGAGATAGTTCCTGCGGTGTGTCCACTGCCACCGTTATTGCTCGTGGCATACAGCAAGTCGTGCGCCACGAGGCTGGCTGCTTGGTTCGACAAATTTATAGGGTACACATCATCACTCATTGTAGAGAGATAAGGGTAGTAGGCCATAAAATCTACCGCCGACCCATCTTTCGGATAAGTGATAGCATCATTTACCGGATTGAATACTGTAGCAGCAGCGGTAGCAGCGGCCGTATAAGCTACATTCGAGAAGTGCGTTGTGGTGGTAGCTCCCGAGGCGAAGCTGTACACACCAATTTGGTCGCCCTCTGCCCACTGGCTGCCGTCTTGACTTAAGCGGGTGGCGTACTTGCCTACTCCCGCGGCGAAGGTTACTTCGTCCTGAGTGACAGTAGTTCCTATTTCATACTCTTTGCACGCCGTCATCAGTACAGCCGTGATTAGGAAATAAGCTATATGTTTATATCGTATATACATAATGTTTATATCTTTCAATTTACGTTATTGTTTTAACTAGAACGAGATGTAGGTACCTTCTACATTTTGGTCGGCTACGATGTGCTTTACCAGGTAGTGAAGATACATTTCGAGGTTAGTATAGCGGCCTTTTGGGTCGAGGGTTTTACTGTTTCCGTCGGCAGCCGAGTTCTTATCCAATCCAAATGCGTCTTCCCATGCGTCGGGTATTCCATCTCCGTCCGAGTCTTTTCTTGGTCGTTCCGACTTATAGGTAGGCCATCCGCCTACAGCAGCTTGCGTATCGATAAGCCCGTTGAGACTGCCGTTACCGCCATCCATACAGGTAGCTGTACCGTTGCGTGTGTCGTTTACAGCGCGTTTATCCACAGCGTCGCGTTTCAGGCTGGCGCCGGCATAGGCCAATACCTTTTCAAATCCTGTGGCTGCGGTGTGGGTAGTAACTCGTGCAGGGATACCGCTTGGAGCAATGCGAACAGGGGTTGTTAGCTTGGTGACTGTGGTACTCCCGGGATTGGCATCGTGCTGGATACCCGCCCAGTTGTCGCTGTTTACATAGTCAAACGTGCCATCAGTGTGTAGGTAATTAGTATTTTCGCCCATGTAAATATGTGGGCATCCGTAATCGACTCCCCCGCTAATTCCACCTACGAGGTAGAAATATCCGCGTTTCTTTCCGTTGGTGTTGGCATCAGGGCCGTCAATTGAAGCAGGTCCCCATTTATAATAGTTGCCTACAAAGTTGATTTTTTGACCGTCGCCACCGTAAGCCGGATAGTTGGAGTAATTGTATACGACACAGTTGCGGAAGTCTACCGCACGCTTGTCGTTTGTAAGCGGCTGATTGGAAGTCCCATATACCTCACCACTGTCGAAGCGAGGATTACGGCTATCGTGATGCGCTAAAAGGTTGTGGTGATACGATGCGTTTATACCTCCGGCTATAGCACCGTAACCGTGAGTACCCTTCTCATGAATGGAATTTCTCAAACTTTCCGAAAGGATACACCATTGCATCGTGAAGTTTTCGTTGGCATAGAACGAAGAGCACTCGTCGGTACTCCAACTCATTGAACAATGGTCTATGATGACATTTTTAGTAAAACGTCCCCACAAGGCATCGTCTTCAAAGTTGGCTTCATCCCCCATACGGAAACGAATGAAGCGTATGATCACATTGCTGCCGTTCACTACGGCCGAGTAGTTCTTCAGGCAAATACCGTCGCCAGGAGCGGTCTGTCCTGCTATGGTTACATCACCGTTATTGATATTCAATCGACTTGTGAGCTCAATCACGCCGCTCACATCGAATACAATGGTCCGTGTGCCGCTTTCGGAGAGAGCGGCGCGTAAGCTGCCTGGGCCCGAGTCGTTGAGGTTGGTTACTTTGATCACTTTACCGCCGCGTCCGCCCGTAGTGTACATCCCGCCGCCTTCGGCACCGGGAAATGCGCGAACCAGGTCATCATTTTCTGTCGCAGGTAGCCCAAGATCGAGATCGGTAAAGGGTTCTTCGTTTCCGTCATCATCTATTTCGGGGTCCCACGGTGTTACTGAATTGTTGCTCGCATCCACCAGTTTGCCAATCATCTCTTCAGTGAACGCATTTACTGTCACATTGAATACGTAGGCGTAACCCGCTTTAACCTGCATATTCGAGTAGTGGTCGTTGATCTGCCACGTATAACTCTTGCCGTTTATTGTAGCGATTACCTTATGGCCTGCATTTACTGCAAACGGCAGCAAAATGGCACTGCAGGTATTGCTGCTCTGGTACGGGGTAATATCTGCGGCGGTATCTCCTTCACCCAATACGCCGGTGCTCAGATTATAATCGGCTACAGTGTTCATCCCCTTGATAGTTACCGATGTAGGCGTAACGGTGCTGCCGCTATGGTCTACAAATTTGAGGGTAACCTTTGCCAATTGATGTTCAAAAGTAAAGGACACTGGCCCTGTGGTATAACCACCTCCCCCGTTATCCATTTTGGCACGCATCAAATCATGCACGGTCATATCTGCCGATTGGTCGGTTAAATTAATGGGGTACAGAAAGTTCGCAATCGTTGCCGAATAAGGATAATAGGCAATGAAGTCTACCGCTGCCCCGTTTTCAGGATAGTAGATAGCCTCGCTGTCTGCTTTGAAGGCGGTAACCGTTGCCGATGATTCGGCATGGTAGGGCACATTTGTGTAGTTTACTACCGAGGTAGTTCCTGTAGCCAGCATATAGATCCCCACGGCATCTCCTGCAATCCACTGATTGCCATCCAAACTGATTCTAGTAACAGGTGTGTTCAACCCAGAAGTAAAAGTTATTTCACGCCGCGCATCACTGCCCTTGGTATTGTCATCGTCGGAACAGGAAGCAAGCGTCAAGCCCATAAGAATGAAAAATGCTAATGTACTTTTCAATAAGAACAGATTATGTTTCATAGGATACAAATTATTTTTTTAATGAATGTTAAATAGGCAAATCATTTATAGTCAATCATATTGAGCAACAACTTCTGATCTTATACAGGACAGATACACCTTTTTCATGTAGTATGTGTCTCTATTTTCCAATCCATTCAACAGATAGCTGTTATTCCCGTTACCGAATGCACGGCTTATTTCAAGGTAGGTTTCCGCATCCAGATCCAGTCTTATACCATGTATCTCCTTGTCAAAGCGGATGAATCCGGCCTCAGCATAGAAGATATCTTTTAAAGGATTCATGGGTTTGATACCTGCTCCCGGCGGAGAGAAAACAATGGGATACTTTCCTTCTTTCTTGAGAAGTGTAAGGTAGCCATATATATACTGCCCTTTTTTATAGGTTTGTAATTTGATCAGATAACAATCTACATTTGTTGTTGAATAGTCAGGTATATATGTTCTGGTTACTTCCATGGGACATTGAGCGACTTCATTTTTAGCCATTGTCCAGACTTCCGTAAAATCGTCCGGAAACCAGGTATATAGCTTCAACTTATTCGGTTCAAATCCAACTTTTATATGATGCTCATTTCTTGTTCCATCAATGGTAACGCTCATTTTACAATCCCTGAATCCCGGTTCAGTCATCGTACCCAGGGAGATCCTGGCAACTCTGTTTTTCAGCTTCACTGTTCCGCTGTTATCATAAGGCATTAATTCCGAGCCCACAGAGTAGCTTATATCCATCTGGTGAGGGATGTTCTGTGCACAAAGCACAGAACTGAATCCCATAACCAAAAATGATATCAGTAACTTTCCGTTCATCTATTTCAATAATGATGGTGTTATCTAGTTGCGCCATCTTGGGGCACCAATACCCAACCGGTAGATTTCCGAATTCATAACTTTGCTCGAATTATTATAGTACAAGTTCGCACCATGTTCGCCACCGGTTCCGTCCAATGCATCTGCACGGTGCATATACTGATCGGACTGTGTAAGAGCCTTATGCGGTGGATTCGGGCTTTTCATCAATTCAAGTGGTGAAATGTCGTCTACCAAGACTTCCAAAGTACCATTCAAGGTAGCTGAACCGTTATTAACCAATGTTCCAAAGCTATTCCTGGTTGCAGCCCATGCATTCGTACTGAATATCTGTCCATTGGTCAGGAAGGTATTGGTTGAATAGTTGTTTTCGAAATTCAATGTTACATGTCCTGCAGTACCGTCGGGCAAAGTCATTGTATTGCGAATATCAGCTCCCGCCATCACCATGTTACGCATATCACCATCTTGCTTGGTCAATATGATTAAGTTTTTCTTAACATTGAATATACTTCCATCAGGGATATAACGCATATTGAAAATATTGCCGGCTGCACGGGTGTTCCAGTTCACGAGGGTGTTGTTTTCGAATGTGATATTCCATGGCCCGTTCTTCCAATTACTTTGTTTTGTTTCATTGAAAAATGAAGGGAACGGGCAATCGTAGAATGTGTTTCCGCGAACCACAAAGTCTTTATAGAGATTGGAGTTGGCATTGCTACCTGAACCTGCGATCCAGGGATAGCCTCCGGCTCCGTTACTATAATAACCACAATCAAAGAATTGATTGTCCTCAATTAATACATGATCCCATATTTTGTGATTAGGACCTTGTTCACGGATAAAACCTCGAACCATTCGCTTAAAGGTACAGTTTTTGATGACGAGTTTTTCCAAATGAACAGCCATGCCATTTGGATACATGTTAATGAAGTAATTTCCAGTGGCAGTACCTAAACCAGCAACATTGTCTCCATAAGTTAGGGCCAATGGGCAATCAAAGTCGATATCATGAAACTCGAGCATCTTCATATAAATTTCGCCTCCTTCACCGGCTTCAGGTTGACGGCCGAACATCAAATTACAGGAATTAACCGTGGTGCCGGTTTTGTGCATACCTCCCAATAATACCTTTGCACGCTTGCCGGCAGCTACATCCTCGGGACGTGTTTGAAGGATGAAACCTTTGCAGGTAGTCAAGTTATTGAACATGCAATATGTTTTTCCTCCTTCCAGATAGAAAATCTGACCTTCTGCAAGGTTGACATCGGAGATGAAATCGGTCAATAAGAAATCGATGCGCATCGCATTATACTTCAAGGCTACTTCATGCTGCTCCATTGCAGTTTGATAGGCTTCCTCGCTGTCGAAGTAGTCACGTTCAGGAGGTGTTAGATTGTGAGTAACCAATATGGGATCGCCAGGTTCGCCCGCCGTACGGGCAGAATAAGTGTTGTAATAAGCATCCCATTTCACCGGTATATGTTCGTTACGGACATTTATCACATACACCGAGTTCTTTTGAAGGCCGTCAATATCTACATAGCCTCTTTCGAAATCTTCCTCCGTCAGTCTGTATTTTTTCCATTCTTCACCTACGGTTGATGTCGGGTTATTTGGGGATGGGGACACTTCTAACCATTGATAAACAAAGTTGTCGTTCTCATCCAATTCAAATTTTTCACGATAAATGGCTTTATCTTCTTCCGAAACACCCTGTGTAACGATGCTAAAATTGCGGTTCAACATGACGCGCATGGTAGTTTCAGTGGTTTTTGATCCATCCACATACACACAGAACGGAGTTGCATACCGATCGGCCGTAGTAATACCGAGATATTCTGCCCACTGTCTGCCATCACCATGACCATACCATTTGGAAGCATGTGAAAAGTCGGTTACGTTGTCATCTTTCTTGGACAAAACACGTATTGCAAATCGAAAATCAGTAGAATACTGCTGGTTTTTGATGACCAGATCAAGCACATCAGGACCTACAATGGTATCCAATAACAACAGACCGTTCTGAGCTGTTGTTGCCCAAGCATCCGGACCGCCTGACACGTGCGGCTGGAGTGCCTGCTGAATCTGATATCCGGCACAATCGCTTATGCCATACCAATAAAGGTGTATATCGTTACCATTGGGACCTTCTGCCTTACAGTTGTAGGGATAATCATCACCTTTACCTCGGTTGTTGTCTGTGATGAACATAGTCATCCATTCTCTGTCTAATTCTGCCGGTATGTTCAATTCATCCTCTCTGCATGAGTAAAACGATGAACCCAACAACAATATCAGTATAAATAAAAAATATTTTTTCATAATTTGTTGTTTAAAATTAATTGTAACCATAATAATTTTTATATGCACCTGCAGAACGTTGGATAGCAGAATTTGGATAAGGAAGAATATAACGTACAGGTGGCAAATCATTAACATGAGGAACACTGTTACCATTTAGCGGGATTTCAACCCCGTCTTTCACCAAGACAATCACACCTTGCTCTGTATGACGGATATAACCATAAAATGAATATTTACATTGATTGGTAGGTTGTGAATCGCTACTCCACTGATAGAACTGTGCGGTCTGCCAAGTTTTACCCTCAATAGCTGTGAGTGCTGTAGCGGGCTGGGGCGTTTGCATAAAAGGATTGTAAATATAAAGGATATCAAGTATCTTGTTTGGATAAGGATATCCATACACCTCACTAGCATCCACACGCCACTCAGTATTTTGTGGAAGAACATGGTAATACATGTATTCAGGAAGCTCATCCAAATAATAACTGCCATCATGTTCAGCAATGTCATCTTCGAAACCGGTATATGCTCCTGCATTCGACATGGCAACTGACAGATACCGTAAGAAGCTGTAAACAATCTCTTGTCCGTAAAGGTTGTTGCGAACCAAGTCTCGCCAACGCATATTTTCACCTGCAAATTCCCATTTACGTTCATCCAGCACTGCTTTCAGAAAAGTTTCCTTGCTAGAAGCGGCATTAGCAATGTATGCATTCACGGCGCTCTGATCGTCAAATGCACGGGCACGTACCTGACGAAGACTTTCCTGTGCAGCAGCATTCGGTCCTTCCAACTCATTGATGGCTTCGGCATTCATCAACAACACATCAGCATAGCGCATGTAAGGATAGTTGATGCCGGTAGATCCCGAACTGGTATTAGTGAACAGTCCCGGATTAGCCCATAATTTAGACCATTTATTATTATGCACGGTATAGTCTGCACGAATCAAGCACGAGTCCTGCGTCAGACTATTTGCACTGTTACCATAATACCAAAGACCGTTTACATAGTCTCGACGTTTGTCTTTTTCGTCGAAAGAATAGCGGTAGAAAGCGCTCAAACGTCCGTTACCGCTGGAAGCTCCCCATGTATTTTTACCCAAAGTCTGTCCGTTATTGGCTGTTGATGTTGGTCCCTGAATGTAGCCCGTATTACCGGTAGATTCTCTTGCAAAAGGAATTTCAAAAATGGGGTCTCCATGACTGATCAGTTCAAAGTTACATTCCTTCACGAATACATCCTTATAGGTACCTTCCAAAGAATGTACATTGGAGAGAATAACCGAGTCGGTATATGCCTTCGCGATACGGTAATATTGCTGATAATCGCTTGGGCGGCTCATCACGCCGTAGTTTTTCGGATTACTTTTATCAGGATGGAGAGAGTAACCACCGGCCGTCAATGCAATCCGAGCAATCAATGACCAGGCAAACTCCCTGGATGCCCGTTCAACCGTTGTACTTGCTGAAGAGGTCATCTTCGGGGCAATGTTTTGCAGGTCCTCAATCAAATTTTTCTGAATTTCTTCACGTTCAGTTACAGGAATCACAAAGCCATCACCCAGCTGTGAAGCTGACCGGAAGGTGAACGGAACATCACCAAATAAAACCACCAAATCGTGGTAAACCATGGCCCGGATACATTTGGCTTCTCCCAACCATTGCATAATCTCGGCATCATTCTCGTCATAAAGCTCACTATTTTCCAATCCATGAATAAAACGATTGGCATATTCGATAGCATTATAAGAAGCTTGCCAGTATTTGTTGATTTCACTTCCCTGATCATCACAGTCAAAACGTGCATAACTGTTGTGTGTAGCCACATTACTGGTAAACATCATCATATCAACATCGCTGTTGAGGATAAAGGTTCTCTGATAAGCGTTGCCATAAAGGTCGTTCACCAAAATGGAAGCATAAACACCGTTCAACGCACGGTTGATTTCAGTTTTTTGATTAAATACAAATTCTTCACTATAACTGGACGGCGACTCTACATTGAGAAAATCGTCACATGATACCAATGTTAAAAAGGCGAACCCTATTATAAATAAATTCTTAAGTTTCATGTTTGTTTAATTTTAAAATGTAATATTGGTGCCAAATACGAAGCTACGGCTACGCGGATAACGGTTGTAGTCCATACCGGGAGTCAATCCCGTTTGAATATCGACTTCAGGGTCGTAACCTGAATATCCGGTAATGATAAATAAATTAGATGCCGACACAAAGAATCGAGCTTTGATGATACCGCATTTTAAAGTGAGATTACGCGGCAAAGTGTAACCGAGAGTTAAGTCCTGACAACGTAAAAACGAACCGTCTTCAATGAAGTATGACTGAGTGACCTTTGCGGTTACGTCGGTAGGATTCCAAAGTGTACGGTTTGTGTTCAATTCTCGATACATATCAATCGAGCCATCGATGAAGTAACATTTATACATACACTCTCCATCACTGTCACGGGTATAGCGCCACCCTTTGTCTGCAAATACTGAAAGCGCATTATAGAATTTCCTTGAGTTGCCTTCAGAGGAAGAAAGGGTATAGGCAGTTGCATTGTTTATATCAAAGTCGAGCATATAACTGAAATTCATCGTAAAATCAAACGACTTCCATTGCCCGCTCAATCCGAAACCTCCTTGTACCTTCGGGTTGGTATTACCGATAACTGTCCGGTCATTTTCTGTGATGTAACCGTCATCGTCCAAGTCTTTGAACTTAATCTTACCCGGTAGCGTGGCAATGCCGGAGTTGGAATTACCCGAAACCTGGTTGATGATTGTTTTGCTACGTTGTACACCGTTTTCATCTACCAACGGAGCATCTTTTGATGTTCCGTTTTCAGCAGCTGTGGAGCCCCACGGAAGTGCCTGAAGATTTTGTGTCGGATCAAAATAAAATTCATCCATTGAATATAAGCCGTCATATACAAAACCATAGATCAATCCTACTTCATCTCCTACTTTCATACAGTAATCGTTGTAGCTGGATTTCCAACGGTTATTCTGATCCCAGATGATATCATCGGTATCATTCAGCTTATCGATCTTCTTCTTGTTCAAACCCATTGTCAAATAGGCAGAGAGTACGTGGTCACTGCCTCTGAGAATGTCACCGGAAACAGTCAATTCGAAACCTTTACTGGTTACCTGACCAATGTTCTGCATCTGACTTGTGTAACCGGTTGCAGAAGGAATGTCGGACCGATAAAGCAAATCTTTTGTGGTATTCCAATAGATTTCCGGCGTGATGGTCAAGCGGGAATCGAAAAGAGTGATGTCGGCAGCAAAGTTTCGTGTAATGGTCGTTTCCCATCTAATGTCTCTATTGGCAAATGTATTGCCACCCAAGTTGCCGTACCATTGTTCTCCGAATGGTGTGGCTTCACCAAAACCCGGTCCACCGGTGGAGTTGATTGAATACAAATAACGCCACATGTCATTGCCAATATTGTTGTTACCTGATACACCTACAGCTGCACGAAGTTTCAATTGATTGATCCATTCAAAATCCTTCATGAAATTTTCTTCAGAAACTACCCATCCACCGGCTATAGAAGGGAAGTATCCCCATTGGTTACCGGGTGCAAATTTCGAGGAACCATCAGCACGCATAGTGAGAGAAAGTAAATACTTATGTGCAAAATTATAGCTCGCTTGTCCGAAGAAAGATGCCATACGATCGGGAGTAGAAGTGGTGGTATAAGAATCCTGTGGCGTTCCAAATCCCATATTATCCCATGCTTGCTGAGCTTCAAAAGCTCGCGGAAAATAACGGCTCTGTTGGAAACTAATCTTGTTTTGATCATGAAAAATCTCCTGACCCAAAAGGAAGGAGAAATTATGGTCATTTCTCACTGTAAAACCATAGTTCGCCGTGTTGGTCCAAATGTATCTGAGCGATTGATTCTTATTGATACTTGCAACAGGTTGTGAGTTGTTGCTTTGACCAACAGACGTCAGTGAACCATAGAAGCGGTACTGATCTCCCCAAGTCAAACCAACTGTGGCTTCTGTACGGAGAACCAAACCATCGATTGGCTTCCAATCCAATGAGAAGGCATTAGAGTAATCATACTTATGTTTTTTTTGCTGGTTAATAGAGATATCGCTCTTCGGATTGGTATAAGTGAATAATTCTTCTTCGTCAGGATCTGCATATCTCGGATCGATGTATCCGTATTCACGAAAACCATTGGTGGGACGATAACGTAAAACATCTATGATACCGCCGGTACCAATGTTATCGCCACCTGCACCTTCATCGCGACGGAATGTGAATTTCGGGTTGAATTGCAAAGTCAGTTTTTTGGAGATATCAATGGCTGTTTTGATGTTCAGGTTGGTACGACGTACACCAGAACCCATGATGATCCCTTGGTCTTCACTTTGTGTCAAAGAAAGATTGAAACGCAAGTTTTCACTACCTCCTCCAATGGACACATTGGTGGAATAATTAATCGGATTTTCGCTCATTACTTCATCTTGCCAGTCATGGGTAGGTAAAGTCGCATACAAATCAAGGTCATTTGGGTTACCAAAGTTGGCTCGAAAAAATTTAGCGTTGCTAGATCGACTACCGTTACATGCAGACCATTCATATTGATAACGTGCGAATTCTTTTGCATCCATCAAATCCAATTTTTTAGACAATCGGCTGGTGGAAAGATGAGAGTTTAAACTAACTTGAATTTTCCCCGATTTGGCCGATTTGGTTGTAACAACAACTACTCCATTACTACCCTTGGCTCCATAGATAGCTGTAATGGACGCATCTTTCAACACGTCAATGGAAGCGATATCCGTTGGAGGAATATCGTTGATGTTTTCTACCTGGAAACCGTCTACAATATAAAGAGGAGCGTTACTCTGGGTCACTGAGGTGCCACCACGTACACGGATATTAATGTCTGCACCTGGAGCTCCGTCGACCGTAGTTACCTGAACACCGGAAATCTTTCCTTGCAAGGCAATAGCTGCTGAAGTGACAGGAACAGCAGCAAGTTTTACCCCTGAAACCGATCCCACTGATCCGGTCAAATCTTTTCTGACTCTGCTACTGTAACCAACCACAACTACTTCTTCAAGCGTTGAGATATCCTCTTCCATGGTAATGTCTACAACATTACCGGTGATGGGAACTTCCACTTCTTTCATACCGATATAGGTTGCAACTAATGTATTGGCCGATGCTGGAACAACAAGAGTATAGTTGCCATTTATATCTGTGGCTGTACCAATTGTTGTATTCTTCACTCTCACATTGGCCCCGATAACAGGCTCGCCTGATTTGTCTTTCACTACTCCTCTGATTGTTCTCTCTTGGGCAGTTATCATCAACGTACAGAGAACGAATAGCAGAGTGAATAGGAGTTTTAGGTTTACTCTTTTTGAATTGTTCATGTTAATTATATTTAAATATTAGACAATAAAAATAATTTCAAGTGTTTTAACGGATATTCCGGTAATATTTGTCTAATTCCTGATTAAGAAAATTTTCCATAACAAAACTGTTTAAATAAATCTCCAAATTGGTGTATCCTTCTTTGCTTAAATTGGTCTCGTTCCCGTCTGATTGATCAAAAGGATTAAGATTGTTCATTAATTCCCATTTATCGGGCATGCCGTCTCCATCGGAATCAATTATAGAATAATCCTTTGAATTATCGTCGCTTAATTCAGGCCAGGCAGAGGCAGCACCATACGGTCTTACATCATCCTGTGAGTCTATAAGTCCCGGAAAATTCACTGCGTCCAAAGATCTGCTTCCCAAATATGAAGCTGTGTCGTTTCTCGCTTCTTCCACAATACGGGTGTCGATATTATCCCGAAACCTGGAACAGCCGGCATAAGCAAGAACCAGTTCATATGCCTTTTGCCCAGAATGAGTAGTAATGATATTGGTCTCCAATGGTACAGAGAGGCGAATATCCTTTTTTACCTGCTCCGTAAAAGTGTTGTCATTGTTCTCTCTGTCAATCTGCTCATAGATACCTTTTGTCCAATTATCATTCGTAACCTCCTCATACCCCTCGATAACATTTCCATCTACATAAAATCTGCCCCAGATATGCTCCATCGGTTTCCATGCATTTGGCTTGCCATCCTTCCCGGTACAATATTCAGTGGTACGCACACCAATTGCTGCAATTCGATAGCTGATCTTATTTTTAGGAGTTGCCGGTCCGGGTTTGTAATAATTATTCACAATATTGACTTTCATCCCTTCGCCCCCGTAACACCCCGCTCCTGCCCAATTATAAAATACATTGTTTCTCATATCCACATATTCGCTCTTCTGTGTAGAAACATGGGGCCCCAGACGCGGTACCCTACTCTCATGATGAGCCAGTAAATTGTGATGAAAAGAGGCTTTGTTGCCTCCCCAGATAGCACCATAACCATGTTTACCTTTGCTGTGTCCAGCTGTCCTGAGGCTTTCTGTAATCATGCACCATTGAACGGTCAAATTCTCTCCTCCATATATCGAACAGCATTCATCAACGGACCAGCTAATCGAGCAATGGTCGATGATCACATTTTTATTTCGGGTTCCTCCCAGTCCGTCAGGTTCACCTTCAGTTTTATCTCCAACACGAAACCGCAGATATCGTATAATGATGTTATCCGCATTCAATGTAACAGGGCCACCTGCGACACAAATACCTTTCCCTGGTGCAGATTGTCCTGCAATCGTAATATCACCATTGGTAATCCTTAAACTACTTTTAAGAAATATAGTTCCTGCAACATTAAATATTATTGTTCTTGGGCCCATTTGATAAATCGCATAACGAAGCGTCCCCTCGTGATTGCCATCCTCTAAAGTAGTTACGTAATAAACCTCGCCTCCGCGTCCGCCGGTAGTATATCTTCCAAACCCCTCAGCACCGGGAAAAGCACACACCCCTTCATATGTTTGAATCGTGCGATGCAATTGCCAATCATCTTTAGAAAATTTTCGGGAATTACTGCAACCACTTATTATTAAGATCATTAAGATATTTGCCAAAACTTTATTTTCCATGTAAAAACCACTTTTAAAGTTTTCGTTTGTACTTCATTTATCGGTTAGTAAATCATCTTGCTAATTTTGTCTGTTAATGATTTCATACACAAGACTATTGATATATACTTCAATATTATCATAGGCAGAACTCAGATCGTTACTGTTGGCATTTGCTTTGTTCGGATCCAATCCCATTTTTGTTTCCCACTCATCCGGCATACCATCATTATCTGTATCTGCGGGAGAAACAGTACTTTTTAACTCTGGCCAACCACCTACATCACATTGGCTGTCAATTATACCTTTTGTACTGCCATTTGATCCTTCGGCAGTATAAGTTCCTGTACGAACATTTTCGATAATCCTTATATCCAC
>Ga0116188_1001850_pt1 | contig 17545 bp, 12 predicted proteins | sample AD_JPNTR2_MetaG_FD_89807 | JGI IMG/M metagenome (GOLD analysis project Ga0116188, IMG submission 89807) | Active sludge microbial communities of municipal wastewater-treating anaerobic digesters from Japan - AD_JPNTR2_MetaG | ecosystem: Engineered > Bioreactor > Anaerobic > Digestate | place...
GATGACGGCGCGAGCGTCCCGGTTCATGTCTTTGCCGACAAGTTGAAGTTGACGACGGCTAACGCGGTTGCCAACTGGACCGATGACTACTTGCGGGGAACCCCGGCGTGCACCGAGAACCGGTTCGGGAAGGGAACGGCGGTTTACTACGCATCGTTTTTCAATCTGGATTCGGCGCGTTATCTGCTGGGCCGATATGCGCGCGCCTTGGGGCTGAAACCTCTTCTGACCGGCGTTCCTCAAGAAGTGGAGGTGACACGGCGGGTCAAAGGGGAACGGCAATTCTACTTCCTGCTGAATCACGCGGATGTTGCGGTCAAGGTTCAGCCAGGAGCAGGGTTTACGGATCTGCTGCGCGGTCAGCCGGCGCGCCAGGAGTTCGAGCTCCCACCCTTCGGGTACGTCGTGCTGGAGAAGAACAAATAAAACATGCTGATAAGACATCCGCGTAATCCGCGCGATCCGTTCTATCCGTGGGGACTCATTCCCGCGGATAAAACGGATCACACGGATAACGCGGATTCCGATTTAGTCCGATTTTCTGCCGATGAGCAGGCCGGTCTGCGGAGTGATCATGCGGAAAGGCGCCCGGGTGAGGCCCGCGGCGTCTAGCCAGCCGGATGCTTCTTCCACGGTGTAACAGCTCCCGCTTTCAGTGCTGACAAGCATATTTACGGCAAACAGCGCCGCCCAGACTGGACTGGTTCTGTCAGCTTCGAGGAAGAAGTCTTTCAAGCAAATTGCGCCCCCGGAATTCAGAACTCCGGCACATTTTTTCACGAGTCGGGCGTTATCGTCGGCCGAGAAACTATGGATGAGGTTTGAAACGAAGACCAGGTCATAAGGGCCGCCCGGGTCGTCTCGGAGAATATCTCCGGGCAGCGGAGTGACCCGATCTTCGAGGCCGGCCTCCCGGATGTTCTCGAGCGCTATCTTAAGAGTCGGCTTATTGTCCATGATGACGCAGCGCAGTCCAGAATTGCGCCGCGAAAACTCGATTGAATAGAGTCCGGGTCCTCCACCGACATCGAGCACTCGAGCCACGCCCGCAAGAGGAAGGGCCTCGGCCGTCACCTTAACCATGGCTCGGGCGGAGTCCGCCATGGCTCGTGCAAAACCGGCCTCGTCGAAGCGCAGACGCGGGTCGATCTGTTCATCAGGAACCGGTTGCCCGCTCAGAACGGCGTCGTACAACTTACCCCATCGCTCGTAGAGCTTGGCGGTGTGCAAAAGGATCGCACCCTTGGGAGCGGGAGATGATGGCAAGAGGCAGTAACGCGCGGCTTCGCTGTTTTCATACCGGTCATTTGTCTTGCGCAGCAATCGCAGAGCAACCAGAGCGTCGCACAGAATCTGAAGTCCTCTTTCGCTGGCCCCTAGCACTCTGGCCATCTCCGGCACGCTGGCCCGCGGCGTGGTTTCGAGGAGCGAAAAAAGTTCCAGCCGGTTGGCAGTCAGAAGTATCTGTGCGTCTCTGAACCCGGCTGCCATACGGTCGATCTGCTCAGCAAAATCGTTGGAATGGTCAGACATGAATCAAGATTAGCACGCCGCTTGCCGACAATCGGAAAGCGCATTAGTGTTAGAGTGAAGGTTAATCCATATCGTCACTTAGGAGACCAGATGACCAGAGGGAAATCCGTTTTAATCGTCGCAGTTCTTATCGCTGTAGCCTTCCTTTCCGGACTCCTTCTCGGGTATTGGCAGGGGGGAGACACCAGGGCCAGCCTGCGCGTTGCGGAGCGGGATCGTGACAGCTTGCAAGTTCAGGTGCGGATGTGCCGGTTGAGAGACCTGGCGGCGCTCATGTATGTCGAGACGACTCGACGCAATTACGGTCTCGCCTCAGAATACGCCGGGCGCTACTTTGACGAGGTGAGAGACCTGGGACAGGCTCAGCTTTCGGCGATGCCCAGTCACGTCCGGGATTCCATGAGTGATCTCCTCGCCCGCCGGGACGCGATCTCCCAGGGTCTGGCCCGTTCGGAGCCGGGCGCGACTCAGCAGGTTCAGGCGCTGTTTCTGGACACCTTCCACCGCACTCAATTGGAAGACGCCAGTCCGGTTTCTGGACCAGCCGCGGGCAATCGGTGACGGCTAATCCAGCCGCGTTTCTCTAGGAGCGAAGGTGAAGCGATAAATCAACAGCAGGACGATTGCTCCCAAGATAGACATGATGAAGCCGCCGCCGGAAACTTCCTCGGTGTAGAGGCCAATCGCTCTCCCGACAAAACCGCCCAACAGGGAACCCGCGATTCCAATCAGGATTGTGATGATACAGCCGCCGGGATCTCTTCCTGGCATCAGCAGCTTCGCGATCACTCCCACCACAAGTCCGAAAGCGATCCAAGCGAGAATGCCCATAATTGCTCCTTGAAGTTTGACTTAGGGCAAGACCGTTAACTCCAAGGTAACGTTGAATTACGGGATTGTCAATTGACGCGATGCGAGTTGGTCCGGCGCTGGATCGATGAGGACTCGCCTCCCCTCGATCCGGTAACGTCCCTCACAGACGATCTTCAACGCTTCGGGATAGATCTCATGCTCGTGGGTAAGAATACGTGCTGAGAGGGTCTCCTCGGTGTCGTCATCAAGTACCGGAACCGGGTGCTGGAGGATAATCGGGCCGTGGTCGAGTTGCTCATCAACAAAATGGACCGTGCAGCCGGTCACCTTGGCGCCCCAGCAGAGAGCTTGTCGTTGAGCATGAACGCCGGGAAAGGCTGGCAGAAGCGAAGGGTGGATGTTCAGAATTCGCTGAGGGTACTGGCGGACGAACCAATCGCTCAAAAGCCGCATGAAGCCCGCCAGGCAGATAAAATCGATGTTTTCAGCCTGGAGTTCTTTTACCACGAGTTGGTCGTAGACTTCCCGTTCCATCCCCTTAGAGGGAATGCAGATCGCCTTGTAGCCTCGGTCAAGGGCGTGCTGCAATCCGGCCGCCTCCGGCCGGTTGGAAATCACCAGCCCAATTCGGGCCGGTATTTTCCCTGCCTCAATGGCATCGGAGAGAGCCAGGAAATTCGAACCCCGCCCGCTCAAGAGGATAGCGATGTTCTTCATACGTAGCGCACCTTTCCCGTCCCCGCGACCACCTCTCCAATCAGGTAATACTGCTCGCCGCGGGCTCGAAGATAGTCCTCCACACGGCTCAGCCGTTCCTTGTCCACCACCAGGATGAGCCCGATCCCCATGTTGAACGTGCGATACATTTCCTCATCCTCGACCTGCCCCCGTTCCCTCAGAAAACGAAAAACAGGCAGAATGTCCCACGTGCCGCGCTGAACAGCCGCGTCCTGGTCGTCGGGCAGCACCCGATTAAGGTTTTCCGTGATGCCGCCGCCGGTAATATGCGCCATGGCATGCAGGTCGTCTGACTGAACCAGCTCTTTGACTACAGGAAGATAATTCCGATGAGGTAACAGCAGTTCTTCTGCGACTGTCTTTCCCAGGGATTCGACATACGAGTTAACCGACAGTTTCTCTTTTTCAAAGAAAATCTTCCTGGCCAGAGAATACCCGTTGGTATGCAGTCCGGAGGAACGCAGGCCGATCAGGACATCGCCGCGTTCGACCTTCCTGCTTCCGAGAAGCTTTGATTCATCCACCATTCCGACGATGAAGCCGGCCAGGTCGTACTCCCCAGGCTTGTAAAAATCGGGCATTTCAGCGGTCTCTCCGCCGATAAGGACGCATTGAGATTCGCGGCAGCCCTGGGCCAGCCCTTTTACTAACTGTTCGATTACCAGCGGTTCAAGGCGGCCGGCGGCAATGTAATCCAAGAAGAAAAGCGGAAAAGCACCCTGCACAAGAATATCGTTGGTGCAATGGGAAACCAGGTCAATGCCGACAGTGTCATGGATGCCGGACATAAAAGCCACTTTCAGCTTGGTTCCAACGCCATCCACGCTGGAGACCAGGATCGGTTTCTGAAGGGAGAGGAAATCGGGCCGATACATTCCGCCGAAGGCGCCGATGTCCCCGACGACGCCTTCGTTAAAGGTCGAGCGAACCAGGCTTTTGATCCTCCTCTTGGCCTCGTTCGAACGGTCGATGTCCACTCCACTGTCGCTGTATTTCATGAATCCCTTCCCCCTGCAGGTGCGCGGGCTCAATTCATCCTATTCTTTTTCCAACTGCTGCTGTAGTGCCGGCTTGCTTATCTCGAAGAGCGCCTTTTGGCGGCGTTCAGAAGCCACGGTGATCGGGTATTTTTCGTCAAAGCAGGCGGAGCAGAACTCGTGTCCCCCGGAAACTGCTGCTTTCATTCCCTCGAGGGACAGGTAAGCGAGGCTGTCGGCGCCGATGAAGTCTCTAATCTCCTCGATGCTCTTGTTAGCGGCGATCAATTCCTTGTAGGTGGGCGTGTCAATTCCGTAGTAGCAGGGCGCGATAGTCGGGGGGGAGCTTATTCTCATATGGACCTCGCGCGCGCCTGCCTGGCGCACAAGATCGACGATTTTGCGGCTGGTCGTTCCCCTGACGATCGAATCATCGATCAGAATGATCCGCTTATTGTTGAGTAATTCCTTGACGGGGTTGAGCTTTACCCGCACACCCAAATGGCGCGCGGACTGTTTTGGCTGTATGAAGGTGCGGCCCACGTAATGGTTTCGAACTAGCCCCATGGTAAAAGGAATACGGGCTTCATCGGAAAAACCGAGGGCGGCGGTCACACCCGAGTCTGGCACCGGGACCACAAGATCCGCTTCTACCCACGCTTCCCGTGCCAACTGGCGGCCCATCTTATAGCGGCTCTTGTGGACGCTTCGCTCAAAGACCTTGCTGTCGGGTCTGCTGAAATAAACGTGTTCGAAGATGCAGAATGCCGTTCGGGCGGCTGGCGGCATCCGAGTGGAGTAAAGCTCGTGCTTTTCTATTCGCAGGATCTCACCCGGGGCAATGTCACGCACGTATTCGGCCCCCAGCAGGTCAAAAGCACAGGTTTCAGAGGCGACTACGTACGAACCATTCAGTTGTCCCAGGCAGAGAGGGCGAACGCCGTGAGGATCACGAATGGCATACAGCCTGGTTGGGGTCAGCATTACCAGGGAGTATGCCCCGCAAACGCTGGCAAGAATGCTTCGAAGAGCGTCGTCGAGATTATCCAGGGGGGAGCGGGCCAGCAGGTGAAGGATGACCTCGGTATCCGTGGTCGACTGGAAAATAGCCCCTCTTTCCTCCAGCTTCTGTCTGAGCTGCGCCGAATTAACAAGATTTCCGTTGTGGGCAAGCGCCAACGGACCTCGCCATGAGTTGGTTTGGATCGGCTGCGCGTTAACCAGCCCGCTTCCGCCGGTTGTCGAGTACCGGACGTGGCCGATCGCGCTAGAGCCGGGGAGTTGCGCGAGAATGGCGTCATTAAATACCTCGGCCACATGTCCCATGCTTTTATGAGAATAAAGCTGAAAGCCGTCAGAGGTCACAATCCCGGCCGATTCCTGGCCGCGATGCTGAAGACCGTAGAGTCCCAGGAAAGCGTGCTTGGCGGCCTCGTTGCTGTTCTCGATACCGAACACTCCACAATGATCGTGGAACTTATCCTCTGATTCCAGTAGGTCCTCTTCCTTAACACATTGAGATTCCATCGCTTGTTCTGCTCCCAAGGTCGGCGTTCTTAGAAGGAGTCTCATTATAGCATCAGCACTCTGAAATTCGTGGGGGGAGTTGGGACCCGGCTCTGTCCACGGATAACACGGATAACGCGGATTCCGCGGATGACAGGTGTGGAGGGGAAAAGGGTGAGCGGGGAACCCCCGGAGGCGGGTCGCCCCCGGGGGAGGGATGGACTAGAAGTTGAAGCGGAGCCCCAACTGAAGGGTGCGCGGCCCGCCCGACTTGGTGAAGACCCGACCGAACGTTTCGGGATTATTAACGTCCGTGTACGGATCACTGGGCCTGATGCGGTTGAAGACATTCAACGCGTCAAGCCGTAGCTCGAAAGACGTCTCCTCGGTGATGCCCAGATTCGTCCGCTTAATCAGAGAGAAGTCCTCGTTGAAGACTTTAAAGCCGCGGACAGTGTCCAGGTGCCGAGGTGCGTTTCCGAGACGCACTGGAATGTTGTTGTCGGTTTTCGGAACCAGTGCGAAAGCGTCCGGGTTCAGATACGGGGTTCCGTTCTGTGAGTCGACTGCACTCGGTTCACCACCGATCTTCTGCTCGACTCCCGGAACGATGTCGGGACGGATGCCAGGGTTGAATAAAACCTCACCCTCATAGCCTCCGGCTCCGAGAGCCAGGACACCGCCAGACCGATACTGCTGGATGGCGCTAAACGTCCAGCCGCCCAGGATCTTGGAGAAAACGCCGCTGTTGAGCCAGCGCTGGTTCGGTCCGAAGGGAAGCTGGTAGATCCAGGTGATCCTCAGGTCATGCGGAACGTGGTACGCGCTAACCGAGTAGTCACCCTTGCGATTGTAAATATCCTGACCCGCTGCGCCATAGTAGCTGGCGCCGATAGCGTTGTCGGCCGTCCCCATGGCTTTCGAGAACGTGTAGGAGACCAGGAAGCTCAGGCCCGAGCTTGACCGCCGTGTGAACTGCGCCTGCAGTGAGTTGTAGTTGGACCAACCACTGGCCAGTCGGTGAGCGCCAACGCCGTAGAACTGCGGGTAGGGGCGAAGCGCCTGAGCGACCGTTCCTTCGAACGACGGGTACGGCTTGGGAATCTCCGGATGGTCTTCGATGTCATCCAGCAGAGCATCGCCCAGCGACAGATACTTCGGATCGAGTTGGTTGAGGCTCCACAAATAAGCATCGTTGAGTCGGGTGCCCTTGCTTCCCACATAGTTGACTTCGACCTTGGTTTCCCACGGCATCTCGTACTGGATACCGAAGTTCCAGTTCCGGGTCATCGGCCACTTATTGGCCTCCTCCGGGTAAATCGAGATTGTGTCGCCGTTCAACAGCGCCGGATCGTAGTTCGGAACCGGCCCCGTGTAAGCGGGATAGGGTTCATCCCAGTGATAGCTGGGGTCCTCGTTGAAGCGGCTTCTGCTCCGCGCGTTGATGTTCTTCGACGCATCAAAGCCATTGAACCAGTTGTAGTTCCAGCCATCGAGGATGGGCGGAGCGTAGTTGATTCCGAAACCGCCGCGGAGAACCATTCTGTTCGTGGGCGAGTAAGCAAAGCCGATCCGCGGTGAGAACTGCTTCCAGTAGACCTCGCCGAACGAGGTTTCGCCGTTGCATTCCGGACAGTCGCCGGTGAAATCCAAGGCGCCCAGGAAACCGTCGGCCCCCGGGTTCGGCTTGTTCGGATTCAGAGCTGACATCCGGTTCGCCGCTTCCGTGAACGGCTGAGGAATATCCCACCTCAAGCCCAGGTTCAGGGTGAAATTGGGTGTCACTCTCCAGTCGTCCTGGAAGTAGAAGGCCGTGGTCCTTGAACGGATACCCGGCGTCAGGTATCTGTGGCTTACCCCGGCGTTGCGAACGGCGCCAAGGATGAAGCTGGCGTAGGCGAACCCGGTAGAATCAGAGAACCCGGGCAAGGCCGTGTTTTCATTGTGGAATTGGTAGAGACCAGGTGTGCTCACGGCTTGCGCGTTCAGATAGTAACGCCGGTGCTCGCCGCCGAAGCGGAAGCTATGGCTGCCCCGGATCCAGCTGAAATCATCGGCCACAATGACGCTTCCGTTGGGCTCGTTGCCCGTGCCGCGATGACCCATGTACCTGTATTGGCCGCTCAGGTAGTTACTGAATCCGCCGAATCGCAACTCGGGGAAAGTTGCGCCGCCCTGGTTCTTGAGCCCCAACTCGGCAGCCCAGTCTTTCCCGTCGCCTTCAGCATAGGAATTGGATACGTTATAGTTACGGAATCGATTGTACCCGATGGCCAGGTGATTGATCATGGTCGGGTTGATGGTCCAGTCCTCGCTCACCCTGATGATATAGCCTGGCGTCTCTTGGATCTTATCGCCGGCAAGGGGTGAGCCCGGAATCTGGGGCTCCGGCAGATAATAATGGGAGCCACTACCGTACCGCAGGCGGTACCGATCGTTAAACACGAAGGACCCGCCCATCTTGTGCGAATCGCTGAACACGTGATCGAGCTTGAAACTGTAGTTGTCGATGTTCAGGACGGGCGAGGCAGTGGTCACGCGCGGATTGTTGCGCAGAAGCTGGAACTTCATCGGTTCCGGCAGGTCGTATTGGAGAATGTTCTTTGTTACCTCGCTGAACCGATGCGCAGGAATGATGTTACCCGGGAACGGGTCCCTGATCCAGGTGCCGTCGGGCAACTGCCGAGAAGAGGCCGGATCGTAAATCTGGCCATAAATCACGTCTCGGCCCAATGCATCCTGGCCGACCACAGTGCCACTCAGAGGCGAACCTGTAAAGGCAGGGTCGAGCAGTAAGGAAAAGTCTCCCTGCTTGAAGGGAGCTACTGGCAGGGCGTCGTTGAATCCGCCCAGGTTATAGTTTTTCTGACGGTTGCCTTCATAAGAGAAGAAGAAATGCGTCCTGTCCTTTACGATCGGACCGCCCACGCTGGCCCCGAAATTGTGGAGCCGGAACGGCTGCTTCTCGGCGCCGGCGGTGTTGTTTCCCCACGAATTGGCCCTGAAGGCCTCGTTCTGGTGGAACCAGAAAGCCGACCCGTGGAACTCATTGGTTCCGCTCTTCATCGAGAAGTTAGTGAGACCTGTCTGGGAATTGCCGTATTGGGCTGAAGTCGCCCCGGTCTGTAACTTGAATTCCCCGACAGCATCCATCGTCGGCGTGAATTCGGAGCTGCTGCCGCCGTTCAGATCCATGCGGCCGATCGAAATCCCATCGATCAGGATTTCATGGGCGAAACTCTGACCTCCGTTGATCGATCCTTCCCAGCCGCCTCCCTGTGTTCCAGGCAGCGCCCGGAAGATGAAACTCTGAAGCTGACGGGTTCCATCGTCAACCAGAATAGGCCAGGTGTGAACTTCAAGTTCCGTAGCCGCAGTTCCGATTTCCGACGTTGACTTTTCGAGCAGAGGCGCCGTTGTCGAAACTGTGATCTGCTCGGAGAGATCTCCCACTTCCAGTTGGAAATCTACCGTAACAGTCGCTGCAATTGTGACTACGACGTTTTCTCTGACTGCGGTTTTGAACCCGTCCAGACTTGCAGACACACGGTAGCGGCCCGGCTGAACGTACGGAAGCCGATACAATCCCACATCCGTGGTCAGTCCTTTAGTCTCGACCCCAGTCTCCATGTTGGTCGCGACTACTTCGACGCCGGGCACCAGGCCTCCGGTCGAGTCCGTAACCGTGCCCGTAATCGTTCCACGTCCGCTTTGGCTTAGCACTGGTACCGACAATGCGACCAGGACACAGGCCAACATTAGCAGGTACCGGTAGCCAACCTTTGACCTCATAGACTCCCTCCTCGTTGCTGTTGGTCCAATAGTCTCCGCCTTTTGGAAACAGATGAACCGTGTTGATCAGGCAAAATACAAAAACACCTCTTCGGCCTGGGATGCCGTACGGTACTTTCGCAGCTACCGCCACGTATTGTCATGGATCGCAATTGCGATTGTCAACGAAAAATTGAACCTAGTCGATGGTAATCGAAAAGAAAGAACAAGTCTCACCGTGTGAAACAACTCGACACGCAAACAATTGAAGGCCAAAGTGACTACATAAGCAGAAGTACTTTCGTTTGATTGCGGTTTGGGGGAAGGACAGAAAGGACGCAAAGGACGCAAAGGACATAAAGGACTTAAAGGCAGCAAGGACATTTTTGGGTAACGCTTTCAGCAGTAGATGCTATTAGCGCCGCTGGTGTGTCCTTTGCGTCCTTTCTGTCCTTTCCTCAAGCTCCCTTTACAGCGTCTTTGCAGATATGCTATCGAAAGGTCAATGGCGAGGACGTGTGCGGTTGTCACCCTCATCGCTGTTCTTGCTCCTGGACTCGGCTTCAGTGCCGATAAAGCTCTACTTAAGACCGCGAAGCAGCAGATCGAACGAGGCAACGAACCTGAGGCCCGCCAGTTGCTCGAACAGGTCTTACGGGATGATGCGAAAAACCCCGAAGCCAATTTCTGGATGGGCTATCTTCACCTTAAAGACCGATCGTACGACCGGGCGATCGAGTGTCTGCAGGTCCGGGGCCAGGAGAGTCGCGAGCCCGAGCGGCTGAAACTGCTTGCCAAGGCGTTCATCCTGGCGGGAAAACTGATCGATGCCGAGGAAGTGTTGCGAGATCTGACTGCCCGGCGTCCGTCCGACGCCGAAGGATGGTCTCTTCTAGGACAGGTCTATCAGAATCTCAACCGTTTTTCAGAGGCCGAGAAACCGCTTGAAAGGGCGCTTGCCCGGAACCCCGCGGACGTTACCGGACTTTCAGCACTTGCCTTTACCCAGTTCGCTTTAGGAAAGACCAAGAAGGCCGAGGAGACCTATAAACGGGCGATCCGCGCCAATCGGTGGCTGACAAGACCGTTGGCCGACCCCCATGCCTCGTTCGCCATCTTCCTGCTGCGTATGAACCGGGTGGATGAGGCTGAAATGCAGATCCGCGCGGCTGAACAGATAGACCCGACCAACCTGACTTTGGCGCAGGCCAAACTTGCCTTTGAAACCCGGCGTCGCTCTTCAGTTTCTGCTCGGCCGCAGATTTCCCCGACGGCGATCGGGCCCGTTCCCGACTTGTTCGACTTAGGGGAGAGCTGCGGCATCACCTTTCGCCTCGAGAACCATCCGACTCCTTCAAAGCACCAGATTGAGACGATGCCGGGCGGGGTCGCGGTCCTGGATTTCGATAATGACGGCCTCATGGACCTCTATTTCACCAATGGAGCCGAAAGTCCAAGCCTCAGGAAGAGTTCCGAAAAGTATTGGAATCGACTTTACCGAAATCTGGGAAACTGGCGCTTTTCCGACGTGACCGCTCAGGCGGGAGTGGCGGGAATCGGCTACATGATGGGCGCAGCCGCAGGCGATTACGATAATGACGGCTTCATGGATCTGATGGTCGTTGGTGTCGACCGCAATATCCTCTACCGGAACTTAGGTGACGGAACCTTTGCCGATGTCACTCAGGAAGCTGGTCTCGAGGGCTCGCATCCGCGTTTTGGCAGGATGTGGGGAATTCATGCCGCCTGGGTTGATATCGACAACGACGGATGGCTTGATCTGCTGATCGTTAATTATTGCATCTGGGATCCCAAGACAGAGCCTTTTTGCGGCGATCGACGGCCTGGACACCGGGCCTACTGCTATCCGGGCATGTATGGCGCACTGCCCAATCAGTTGTTCAAGAACAATCGAGATGGCACGTTCACTGACATATCGGTGCAGGCCGGCATAGACGAGCACCTCGGGAAGGGGATGGGTGCCGCAATTGCGGACTTTGACGGTGACGGGCTTATCGACATCTTTGTAGCCAACGACACCGAACCCAATTTCCTGTTCAGGAACCGCGGTGAGTGCCGTTTTTCAGAGGAGGCATTTGAGAGGGGGGTTGCTCTGAATCAGTTTGGCACGCCTATGTCGGCCATGGGCGTAGATTTCAGGGATTTCGACAATGACGGCCGCCCTGACCTGTTCGTCACGGCTCTCTCAAACGAAGGTTTCCTGCTCTTTCGCAACAATGGACGATTCATGGAAGATATCAGGGACCAGGCTGGCGTGACCCTTCCAAGCCTGCCTTTTGGCGGGTGGAGCGACGCTATTGCCGACTTCAATAACGACGGGTGGAAGGATTTGTTTTCGGCGAATTCTCACGCCTTGGATAACATCGAGCTGTTTCAGGACGCGACCTACCACCAGACGAATCAGATCTTCATGAACCTGGGCGACGGTACTTTTCGGGATGTCTCCGCCGAAATTCCCGGAATGCGCAGAAAGGCTGCCCATCGCGGATCCGCCATCGTCGATCTGGATAACGATGGCCGGCTGGACCTGGTGGTCACCGCCCTCGGAGACCGGCCCGAGATCTACCGCAACCAAACAGCGGGTGGACACTGGCTGCTCATCCGGTTGGAAGGCCGGCAGGCCAACCGTAACGGCCTGGGCGCCCTAATATGCGTCGAAACCGAGGATGGACGGAAACTGTGGAATCACGCCACTACCTCGGTTGGGTTCGCTTCTTCAAGCGACCCGCGCGTGCACTTTGGCCTGGGCGCGAGCGATCGCGTGAAATCGATTGAAATCACCTGGCCGGGCGGCAAGCGCCAGAGACTGGAAAACGTCGAGGTCGATCGCCTCTTGAAGATCACCGAACCGCCTGCGGCCGGCCCGTGAAAAGCACGGCCTGGCCGTCAGCGATCCGCATGAATGGTCACGCCCTGCACCACCCGGCTGATAGCGCCCCGGTTGCTTGGATTGTCGGGATTCAAACCGGCCGCAAGGCTCATCCTCAGCGCCAGCACCTGCGGGAGAATCACGTCAAGGGGCGGGCGAAGGTCGTCCGGAATCGGGTTGGACGGGCAGGGGAGGTCGATCCCCTCGAAAAGGCCATCGAGCTCCGAGAGCCGGCACCCGACCGCCAGTTGGCGGATCCCCAGGTGCTTGTTGCGCAACTCCTGCATTAAATCCTTCTCATACTTGCGGGCGGTAGGGTGTGATGAAACCAGATAAACCACCAGAGTGTGCGAATCGACGAAGCTGAGTGGTCCGTGCCGGACTCCGAGATAAGTCTCTGCCAGTGTCGGGATTTGACCGTCGCTGAGCTCCAGGATCTTCAGGGCGCCCTCTAGAGCAGCGCCGTAAAGAGCGCCGCTGCCGAGGATGCAGGCTCTGCGGATTCCGTTGGATTTCGCGCCGCTGATCGCATCGATTGCCCGGGCCAGGACGTGCGCTGCGAGGTTGGCCAGTTCCTTGACATGTTCCAGGTATTGCTCCCGCTGGCCGAGAAACGCCAGAGCCTGCCCCGCTATCACCATGCTCGTAAAGGAACTCGTCATGGCCAGTCCCTTATCACACGAGGCGGGATGAACGGAAAGCGCGGAGCCGTTCGGAATTTTCGAGAAATGCACTGACAATTCGCTGTCCGGGTCGCACGTGATCAGAAGCTGTTGGTAGCCTGGGAAACTGGAGCGGACAGCCCGCTCGACTTCGAAACTCTCGGGGCTCCGGCCGGAACGAGAGAAAGAGATGACCAGCCCCCGGGCGGAGCTGTCAAGGTATCGTTCAGGCGACAAAATGAGATCGGTGGTCGGGACGGCGAAGACAGGACGACGCAGCCGAATTCTCAGCGGGATTTCGAGGCATTTGCCAACGTAATAAGAGGACCCGGCGCCGGTCAGGTAGATATGACTGACTTTGTCCACAATTTCCGCCAGCCGATCCATCTTTTCGGCCACCATCGCAGCCGATTCCTGCCACACCCACGGTTGCTGAAGGATTTCCCGGGGCGTATACGCCGTCTGTGACCCTGATCGGTGTCGGACCGAAGTCTCGATCTCTTGCCACCCGGATGCCTCGGAAATCCGGGCGTCCAAGTACGCCTGAAGCCTTGCGTCGATTTCTTCGCCTTGAACGGGCATTACTTCATTGCCTCCTTACTTGCCTCCAATCGCGCCTCCCACCTGCCTTCTTTCATATTCGATTCATGTCGTTTTGTCACTAAATTTGTCATTTGTCCTTTCATTTACCGGCTTTCCCCTTTAAGATAGGACAGTCGATTACTGCTGATTGTCGGATGACTTGCGTGCGGTATCGCTATCTGCTATTAAGCCCAACGCATACCGTCTGAAGAGGAGACGACATGAGTCAAACGAGAGCCGAGCCCGTCGATCGGCACCTGAACGAAGAGCGGCGCAGGATTATCCTGGAGAAACTGAACAGAGAAGGGCGAGTGTTGGTTTCGCAGCTGGCTGAAGAGCTTTCGATTTCTCCCGTCACCGTCCGAAACGACTTGAATTCCCTGGCCAGGGAAGGTTTGGTGCTGCGCGCGCACGGCGGAGCGGTCAAGGCGGAATCGACACTGCTCGACCGACAAATTGGCGAAAAAGCCCAGTTGCACACCGCCGAGAAGGCTGCAATAGCTGCCAAAGCGGCTACGTTCGTGAGTTCTGGTCATTGCGTCGTGCTCGATTCCGGGTCAACCACGACCGCTGTCGCGCGGGCGATTAAGCCGCTGAAAAACCTTACAGTCATTACAAATGCGTTAAACATAGCTGTGGAGCTGACGGACAGCCCGGGGGTGGAGATCATTCTTACCGGCGGTGTCCTTCGACGCAATTCGCTTTCGGTTGTCGGCCATCTCGCGGAAGATGTCTTAAGAGGCCTGACCGCGGACATCATGTTTCTGGGCGTGGACGGGATTGATCCCCAGTTCGGTTACACCACGCCGAACCTCCTGGAATCAAGGGTAAACCACCAGATGATTCGTATTTCGAAGGAAACGATAGTGGTTGCCGACTCGAGCAAGTTCGGCAGGCGCAGCCTGGCCGTCATTTGTCCGGTAGATCAGGCGCGACGCATCATCACGGATTCGGGGGTCGACCCGCGATACGTGCGAGAACTGGAGGCCCTTGGAATTGAGATGATCATCGTTTAAGACAGCCATCCTGGGAGGACCAATGACTCGAACAGGAAAGTTCTTTTCTATTCTCTTTGTTTCTTTATTTCTGTGCGGTTTGAGCGCGGCTCAAAGCACTCCCGCGCCCGTTTATGAAGCTTTGAAGAGTCCGGTGGCTATCCAGGTTGACGGTCGCCTGGACGAGGCGGTCTGGAAGTCTGTGGCGCCGGTCGGGCCTTTCCGCGAGAACTCGAGCGGCCGACCCTCGGCGCTGGAGACCGAGGCCTGGATTACCTATGATGATGATTTCGTCTACTTTGCCTACCGCTGCCGTGACGAGAACATCTGGTCCACCCGGGCCAAACGGGACATGCATTTGTGGGAAGAAGAAGTGTTCGAGGTGTTCGTTCAGGCAGACCCGAATCACCCCAGTTACATCGAGCTGGAGGTCAATCCCCTGGGCGCTATGCTCGACATTTTCCTCTTGGATATCCGCAAGCCTATCCCCTACGAATCCTGGAACAGCAACCGGCTGAAATGGGCCGTCCAAGTCGACGGAACGGTCGACGGAAAGCCTGGAGACAAGGGCTGGACGTGTGAGATCGCTTTGCCGTTCGAGGACGTCGTGACCGCGGCCAACCGTCCGCCAAAGGCGGGAGATCGATGGAGACTCAATCTGTACCGGGTCGAGAGCAAGCCGGCCAAGGCCGGTCTTGCCTGGTCGCCCACCATGCGTCCCGATTTCCATATGCCGAGCATGTTCGGCGAGTTGGTCTTTACCGGACGGACGGCCGGAAGATGACTCGTTTTTGCCCCTGAACCCTTAAGAGAATTGAGCTGATTATGCCGAAACATGTCCTTGCGATTGGAGACATAAACGTCGACATCATGATGGGTGGGCTGGCATCGCTTCCACAGGTCGACCGGGAAATCACGTGCGAGTCGTTTGAGATCACCATGGGGAGTTCAGCCGCCATTTTTGCTTGTGCTTACGCTTCCCTGGGGGGACGGATCTCCTTTCTCGGTCTCGCCGGCAACGATGCCTATGGTGATTACATGATCGCGGGGATGAAGGAGTTCGGGATCGATACCAGCTTTATCAGGCGAACGGACAAGGTTAGAACCGGTGTTACGGTTAATCTCATTTACCAGAACACCAGGAGCCAGGTCACTTATCCTGGGACGATCGCCGAGTTCTCTGGAGCGGATGTGGATGAGGCTGTCTTCAGCCAAGTCAACCATGTTCACTTCGCCGGACCCTATCAGCAGACGCGGTTTCGCCCTGAGATCACCAGGTTGTTGCAATTGGCGAAGAACCTCGGCGTGACCTGTTCACTCGATCCGCAGTGGGATGCGAGTGAGCGCTGGGAGTACATGTCAGAGTGGCTCCCTTTACTCGATTATTTGTTTGTAAACCAGGACGAGGCGCTGTCCATATCCAAGGCTTCGACCGTCGAGGGGGCACTTGACTGGCTGCGCGCCCGGACCGCCTGTCCGGTGGTTAAGGCGGGCGGGGCAGGCGCGTATCTATATGACAGCGGCCAACTCGTGCATGTAAGCGGTATTCCGGTCGAGGTTGTGGATACCACCGGGGCGGGAGACACGTTCGACGCGGCGTTTCTGTTTGAGCGGCTGGAAGGTGAAAAAGGAGTGCGGGAAGCAGCTGTTTTTGCCAATGCTGCCGCTGCCCGCAGTTGCCTGTTCGTCGGAGGTGTCTCCGCACGTTCGTCGCGCCAGGACGTCGAGGCCTTTGCCGCCAGTCAGTGAGGACATGTAGGAAAACGGGTCTATCCGTGTTATCCGCGCTATCCGCGCTATCCGCGGGCGTCAGGCCCACGGATAGCACGGATTACGCGGACTACGCGGATAAGAACTCCGATTTTTTCGCCGCTTCTTAAAGAGTTGACTCCGCCGGGGTGCCCCGGCGATTTCTCGGTCATGAGAGTACTAATGAAAAAAGTTGTTTGTGTCTTGCTGTTTCTTGCCTGCGGGTTGTCCCTGGCAGCCGCGGATTTTCCTAAGAACGACATTACCTACTCAACTGAGGTGGTCACGCCACATATCCCTTGGGCAAAACCGTTGGCCGGGGGGCCGCTAAAAGCTTTCTGCATCGTGCCTATTGCCGAGGGACGAGACCTGATTGAGCTGATGCAGCGCGTCGCTCTTGAGCCGATCACGGTGTCGATCGATCGCAACTGGGACGTAAACTGCTGGGGAATCGGGGACTTCTACGGGCACGAGTTTCGCGGTGATCGCGATGACTTCCAGACGGTCTATGGTTACGTCGAGCGACACCTGACTTCCGACGACAAGTTTGACGTGATTCTCCTGCCCGGATTAAACGGCTGGTCGCGGCTGACTCGCGCTTCCCGAGACGCGATTCTCAGGCGTGTCCAGGAAGGCGCCGGACTGGTTCTGATTCACCCCTTTGTCGGGGATGTGGCCGGGCATCCCTTCAAAGGAGATGAAACCGTTGGCGACAAGCGTATTTGGGAGGTCTCTCCTCTCGTGAATTGTCCGGATGACCCGGTCGGGAGCGGAGGTTATCCGCAACTGAACCTGGAGGCGATTACCAAGGCGCGCTGGGAGAAAGCAGCGCCCCACGCAATTACCGATGGTTTCGCCTTCGAACTTCTTCCCGCCGCTGTCGAAGGCTGCCGAATCTACAAATACGAGCCTGCCGGGCAGGTGCTGATCCAGGCGGGTGGACACCCGGTCCTGGCTGTCAAGCAATATGGGAAAGGCCGGGTTGTCAGTTTGGCGTACGTGGAAGAGGGATATATCCCCGAGGCGGTGGATCCTGTCGCTTCCCGAATCTACTGGAACTACTGGGAGTACTACTACTCATTACTGGCTCGATGCCTGCGCTGGGCAGCCGGCCGCGACTCGGATTTTACTGTCGAATCGATGGCCGCGACTTCTGACGGAAAACTCGAGGTCCAGGTAAGAGCCGGCAGACAGGCCGAGGTTGAACTTGAGTTTCATGCGGGAAGTGAATTCGAAGAGAAGCAGAAGGTATCGAGCTTCCGTCGGTCAATTAAGAAGGGAACAACGACTACGACCTTTGAGATCTCCGACTTGTTGCCGGATGAATAC
>Ga0116188_1001853_pt1 | contig 17520 bp, 12 predicted proteins | sample AD_JPNTR2_MetaG_FD_89807 | JGI IMG/M metagenome (GOLD analysis project Ga0116188, IMG submission 89807) | Active sludge microbial communities of municipal wastewater-treating anaerobic digesters from Japan - AD_JPNTR2_MetaG | ecosystem: Engineered > Bioreactor > Anaerobic > Digestate | place...
GAGGTATTTTGGACGAGTCGGTTCTGGTGCACCACTTGATCGATTACTTCCCCAGAGAAGTGGCCGACACGTACCAAACCGAAGTCGAGCAACACCCTCTGCGGCGCCACATACTGGCGACCCGCCTGACAAACCTGTTTGTCGACCGCTTGGGGATCAGCGGGTGGTTTCGCCTGGAGGAAGAATCGGAGAGACCTTTGAGCACCGTGATCGAGGCCATGACGACGGTGTGGGAGCTGACTCGATGTGAAACGCTGTTTCGGACAGTCCTCGACGCCGGCCGGAACGTGAACTGGCCGGACCAGTACGCCGCCCTCGAGCGAACACGAGAGGCTTTTCACGCCCTGTGCGTCTGGTTGCTCCTCGGGCCCTTCGAAACAATCAGGCCGACGCCGACGGTGGAGAGGTTCCGCAGCGGCTGGGAAACGGCCTTAGAGCAGTTCCCGACGGTCGTTCAGGGGGTGGCGGAGGGACAAAACTGGCACAATCAGCTGGAGCACTATGAGCAAGCGGGAGTTTCGCCGGCGCTGGCAAGAAGCCTTGCCACGGCGGAGTACTGGCCGGCCTTGTTGACGCTCTTACAACTACAAGAGATCACCGGAGAGGATCTCCCTGAAGTCGCGTACACCTACTTCTCTGTCGGCGAACTGTTCGCCTTGGGTGTAATCCGAGATCGACTGGCCGCCTCTTCCCCCGTGACTCCTGCGGAAGGAGCCGCCCGGCAAGCCCTCATCTCCGATTTGCGGGTCTTCCAACTGAGAATGACCTCAATCCTTCTGGGTTCGGGACGACGAGGCGACCGTCTCGTCGATCGACTGCGCCAGAATGAACGGTACAAAGAAGCGATTGGACTGGCCGATAAGTTGCGGCAGGAACCCGACCTCGGCCTTGCTGAAGCGGTCCTGCTGCGGCACCACTTGTTTCGCCTCTTACCCCTCGGAGCCGGGCAACCAACGTAAACGAGTGATTGAACCTGGCGAAGAGCCGCCTCTTGCAAGCCACGACCAGCCGCCGGCGGCGGCGACGCCGGCTCTTTTCTCCGACACCGTCCTCCCGCGTCCTTGTTCGGCAACGTCGCCGCTGAAAGAGGGATAGAGCTTGCACGCATTGTCAAGCCGCGTATAGTTGAAGAAGCGGGTGTGCTGCCCGGAAGAATGCGAAGACGCCTGGTGCCGAGGACTCTGGAACAACGGCCGGGACCTTGGGCAAGATCAACCCCGGATCCTTCCAAAGCTGTTGGGCTCAGGGGCGATGACGGTGTCCGAGCGAGCGACCTACGAGCAGCCGGGACCGCCGCGGAAACGTCGCTTCGGAATCCCTCAGAACCGGCAGCAAGCCCGAAAGCTTCCAATAAGGAGAAATCGCATGCTCCGATTCACCTTGGGCCGGAGAGAATTTCTTACAGCTTCAACGGTTCTTGCGAGCGCGTCCCTCCGCTCTGCGGGCGGGGCGAGGTTTGTTGCGGAATCGCTTCCCGCCGTCCTGGGAGGAACACCCGTTCGGAGCCGACCCTTTCCCACTTGGCCCGTGGTGGACACCCGGGACGAGGAGCGCCTATTGGAAGCCTTGCGAAGGAAAGAGTGGTGTCGCCTATACGGAAACATCACGGCGACGTTCGAACAACGGTGGGCGGAAAAGCTCGGTGCGCGATTCGCCTTGGGTGTCGTCAACGGAACCAACGCATTATATGCGGCTTTAGCCGCCGTCGGCGTAGAGCCGGGAGACGAGGTGATTGTTCCTCCGTACACGTTCGTTGCGACGGTCAACGCCGTTGTCCAGCACTATGCTCTTCCCGTTTTTACCGACACCGACGCCAACACGTTTCAGATGGATCCCACCACCATCGAAGACCGTATCTCCAACCGCACACGCTGCTTGCTGCCGGTGCATTTGGGAGGTAACCCGGCCGACCTGGATCGCATTCTTGATGTAGCGCGCCGGAGGTCGCTGCCTGTTGTCGAAGACGCTTGCCAAGCTCACGCAGCCGAATGGAAGGGACGTAAGGTTGGAACGTTGGGAGACGTCGGCTGCTTCAGTTTCCAAACCACCAAGATTCTGCCGTGCGGTGAAGGTGGGTGTATCGTCACCCAGCGGGAAGATCTTTACGACGCTTTCCACGCTTTTCACAACAATGGGAGGGATCGTCACCTTGGTGAACAGAAAGGATACCTCCATCAGGGCAGCAATCTCCGTTTGACGGAACTACAGGCAGCCGTGTTGCTCGCCCAGTTGGACAAGTTTGACGAGTTATGCCGGAGGCGCGAAGCCAACGCACACAGGCTTGAAACCGCCCTCAAACAAATCCCGGGGGTTGAGCCGGCCGCCTCGTATGCAGGCTGTACCAGGAACACGTACTACATCGTCATGTTGCGGTATGACCCTTCAGCGTTTGCCGGTCTACCGCGGGAGCGCTTTCTAACGGCTCTCCAGCAGGAAGGGGTTCCCGCTTGGTCGGGATATCGTCCCCTTGAAAAGGAACCTTTTTTGGAAAGGGTATTCGGGTCGCGCGCTTATCGCAGGCTGTTTTCGGAAAATGAACTTCGACAATGGAGCGAGCGATGCCGTTGCCCTCAGAACGACGCTCTTTGCGAAGAAGGCTTCTTTCTTTCCCAGGAGGCCTTACTGGGAGAACCCAACGACGTTGACTCGATCGTGGAGGCAATCGACCGCATCCGCCGTTATGCCGAACGGATCCGTGAGAGTTGACGCGGCGAGGCCCGAGAACTTCAAGCTGAAGAGAAAGGACCTCCCCTTTGCACGTCCTCGTCCCCACTACGGTTTTGCACTCGAAACTAAAGGACGGCTTTCACCACAAAAACAAAGGGTGCAATAAGAACTCCAAGGACCAATACCACCGGAATTATGAGAAGCAGAACCGGAGCGGCCGCCACCAGGGCGATCACACCCACCACGAGCAGCGGAACCCCTACCAGTAAGCAGAAGACCCCCTTTAGTAACCCCATCCCGAGCTTCAGAGGCAGCAAAATCAGACAGATCAGGACCTTCAAGACCAAACCCACGAGGACGCATCCGATCACGAAGGCGAAAAGCAAACCGACCAATTCAGCCATGGTATTCCCTCCGCTTCATACCGAGTCACGAAAGTATTACGTGGAGGCGTTCCGCTTTGTTCATACGATTCGGCGCGGCTCGCCGGCAAGTTGAAGCCGGACTCGCATCAATGGGGAGAAGCAACGATAATAGGGCCGCAGGAGGTGAGTTCGATGCGAATGCTGTTTTTGTCGACTTTATTGATTTCTCTTTGTGTGACGTTTTCCGGTTGTGGGCCGTCACCCCAGGAAGAGCCACCTCGGGCTCCCACCCAGGAGGCGACGACGGCGTTGAACACGCTGACACCCGAGGAAGAGGCCGCCGGTTGGGAGCTCCTGTTTGACGGGAACTCTCTGGACCGTTGGCGAGGTTTCCGGGCGGATACGGTTCCCCCAGGTTGGCAGGCGGAAGACGGCCTGCTGGTTTTCCGAGCCGAACATGGGCAAGAAGGTTACGGGGACCTGACTACGAAAGAGCAGTTTGCCGACTTCGACCTGAGCCTGGAGTGGAAGATCTCTCCCTGCGGCAACAGCGGGATCCTCTTTCGGGTGACCGAGGATTACGAACAAGAGTGGCACACCGGGCCGGAGTACCAGATCGTCGATGCGACCTTGGGTTGCTGGAGCGATTACCAAGCTCCCGAGGGAGAGCGAGCGCCGGATTCCGACCTTAAGGCGTCTCAGCTTTCGGGCGCCAATTACGATCTTCATGCCCCTTCCGAGAACGCGGTCAAGCCGGTGGGAGAGTGGAATCTGTCCCGCTTGGTAGTCAACGGTCCTCACGTGGAGCATTGGCTGAACGGCAAGAAAGTCGTGGAGTACGAGCTTTGGTCCCCGGAATGGGAGCAGTTGGTGGCCACCAGCAAGTTCAAAGACTACCCCCAGTACGGCAGGAACCGAACCGGACACATCGTTTTACAGGATCACGGCAAGACAGTCTGGTTTAGGAATATCAAGATCCGTCGACTGGGAGAAACACAACCGTAACCTGTCCCACCCGGGTCTGGTCGCGCGGATTCAGTGCCACCGAACATGCGTAGAATTTGTCCGGGTCCGCGCGACCCCCTCTCTCCGGGAGGCGGGAGTCACCGCTGAGAGCCACGGAGAATTCCCCCACCGGACTACGGAGAGTTCCCCGAAGTGAGCGCCTTTAGCTTGAGAAACTCTTGTTGTTCCCTTTCCGCGTCTTCCGGCCTCCCCGCTGCGCGGTACGCCTGGGCCAGTGTGAAGCGCAGCTGCGGACTGTCGGGGGCCAACTTCACCCCGGCTTCCAGCTGCCCGATTGCCTCATCCACTCTACCCGCCTCGAGGTAAGCTCGTCCCAAAACATGGCGTGCAGCAAAGGAATCGGGATGGCTTTTCGTTGCGATCTCACCATGGCGAATCGCTGCGTCGAAGTCCTCCCGGTTGATGTACTCCGCCGCCGCCTCCACCCGGGCGGGAAGATGATCGGGTGAGATCTCCAGCTCTTTCTCGTACTCCTCCAAGGCTCGGGCGGGATTCGTCTGGGCGAGGAAGTTCCCGAAAAAGTAATGAACACTAGGAAGCCTTGGATACTGGTGCACCAACGACTCCAAAAGGTTCTCCGCAAGCTCCACCCTAGCTTCCGCGACAGCGGCGGCCGCCCGACCGGCCAAAAGTACGGGAGCCCGCAGTTCAGGATTCAGCTCATTCGGCAGGGCGGCAATGCGCAACACGGCCAATCCCAATGCCTCCCTGAGCGTGGGCTTCCGGCCGTGACCTGCCTCCGCTAGCTCAGCCAACAACCGACCCGCCAGTTCAAAAGCTCCCTCCCGGTTCGCCAGCAAAGCGTAGTGGTACCGCGCCACATAACCGATGCCCTCCAGTTGACCGATGCCGGCCTCCATCGCTTGGCTTAGTGCCAGCCACGCCCGCTGATAGTCCCCCTCCTCAAAGTGGCACAACCCCAGCAAAGCCGGCACTTCTGCCTGATTCGGCCGTTCCAGCAGAGCCCGCTCCAGCGCCGGGATCGCCTCGTCGTAACGATCCAGCTCATACAGGATGGATCCCAGGTACCACCAACCCTCATACCAGTCCTCCTTCAGCGCCAAGGCTTCGCGGTAAGCCCGGGCGGCCGGAAACAATCGGTCGGCCGCACGCAATTGATCGGCCCGGGCGACGGCGGCTGTGAAGTCGGCTCCCTTCTCTGCCCCTTCCCGCTGCGCCAGCGCCCCCACCAGCGTGATCAGTGACGCTACGGCGGCCAGCCCCATCGAAAGAATCCGGCTGTTCGAGCGCCCATACCCTACAAGCATTGCCAAATCTCCCAGCTCAGAGTCTCCGTTCCATTCGACGCTACTCCAAAGGCAGCTGACAACGCAGCGTGACCCACCATGCTATACCCGGATCAGGAAAGCCCACGTACGGTTCATACTCCTGATCGAAGAGGTTGTCGAAACGAAGCGTCAGTTTCAGATTCTCAGTCAACCTTCGCCACACGGACAGATTCGCCCGAGAGTAAGCCTCCGCCGTTTGACGGTCGGGTACAGGAACCTGAAAGTCGTATCTCTCACCCACCCAAGCTTGCTCGTACTGAATTCCGGTCAGAGCCGAAGGCTTCCAGGTCACCCACCAACCACCTCTCCAGCGCGGCCGATCCCGCAAAGGATCGTCGCCCGACAAGTTGTCCAGATCCAAATAAGACAGATAACCGCCCAGCCTGAGATTCTCTTCAAAGCGTTTCTCTGCGGACAACTCCGTGCCCCGAGCCCGGACCTTTGCTCGGTTCAAGAGCCGGAACAGCTCCGGACTGAAGTCCACAAGATCCTCATACTCCGTACGAAACACGGTAATCGACAGCCGGGGCACCCCTTCTCCCGAGAAGGCGGCAAGACCCACTTCGAAGCCGTTACTGTGCTCGGGGCGAAGATCGCGGTTGCCTACGTTCGGCTCGCCTAAGGCATAAAACGAGGGAAGCTTGAACCCCTCCGACCAAGCTGCACTCACATCAACCATCGCCTCCGGCACCAGGCGATATTCGACCGCCACACGCGGAGAGGTTTCCCACTCATACCCTTCAGGGCGATCAAATCGGAATGCAGCCTGCGCCGTCCACCGCGAATCCCGGTACAGCAATTCCGACCCGACAGCCCACGTGTTTCGTTCCAGTTCGAACACACTGGGCATTATTTCGGCCATGACGAAATCGCTCTCGCCCGTCTCCCGCTTGAACTGGAACTGCACCCCCGCCGTCAGCCCGTTCAAGATTTGCTTGGTTCCTCCGGCGCTGGCCCGCATCCTGCGGAAGTCCGACGTGCCACGAATGGAAGGTTGAGAGGCAGGGCTCGGCGGCAACCCATCGAGAATCGCGGGGATGTCGCTGTCCATTTCATGGCGGAACCAATCAAAGCTTGCGGTCCACCTCGTCCCCTCCGGCTGCAGTCGCTCCCAAGACAAGCCCAGCAATGTTTCGGTGGAGTCGTCCCGCCGTAGGTCCTTCAGAATCGAATAGAGTGGTCCTCCTCCGTTGGCCGCAAAAGCAGCCGTTTCCAGTTCGGCCCATCTTCCCGTCACACGAAACATCCCAAGCTCCGGCGAGCTCCAACCCGCTCCCGCCACCGCCTCCTTCCGCTGAAAGTCCTCTAGAACGGCGTAGTCGCCCACGTTGGCTAGGGAGGCGGAGGCAAACAAGTCCCAGGCCCCAAAGGGGGCACTCAGTCCGACCGACACGTTCCCGCGATCCAGGTTCCCTCCGCCGGCGGCGGCCGACAATCGCTTTCCTTCCCCGGCCGTGCGCAAGATGATGTTGACGACTCCGCCCGTGGCTTCCGACCCGTAGACCGAAGAAAGCGGTCCCGAGACGATCTCGATACGCTCCACTCCTTCCAGACCGATTTGGGAGAGGTCATAGGCTCCTCCCTCCGAATCGGTCAAATCGTTGACCGGAATCCCGTTGATCAGGATCAAGGTATGATTGGGCTCGCCGCCCCGCACAGTGGCGGTTGCTCTTCCTCCCGGCCCGCCGACACGGTTCACGTGGACCAACGAAGAGAACTGCAGTAAATCGGCGACCGATTCCGCCCCACTCGACTCGACCTCCTCCCGACTGATCACCTGTACCGAGGCGGGAGCACTTTCCACGGGAAGAGCCTGCGCCGACACCGTGACCACCACAGGCGCAGGAGAAGGCGCTTTCGGAGGAGTTTCCTGCGCAACCGCAGGTAAAAGAAACAACATCCAGACCAACCCTGCAATTCTCGCGTTCGGCTGCGTACGTAAGCACTCTTTCTCGTGCAGCGGCAAGCTGAGCAGTAACATCCTCTCCTCCCCGTACGGCTCTACTCATTATGTACGGCGGCCCCCAAAAGCCTTGAGTCGACTCCAGATTGCAAAGCGAAAACATCACCCAAGTCGGTAGGCCTTTCTTACCGAAATCTCGAGGCATCTTTCGGCGATCGGCCGCCTTGATAACCCTCGACGGCGTTCTCACCATAATCAGGGAACGTCTCCCGCTTGAACCTCCTGCTCGGAAGTCCCAAAAACGCGACGTTCCGATTGACTACGTTGCCGTTCTTCCGCGTGCAACCGCACCACGATCTCCTGTTCCCGCCGGGCCTGTTCCGTCAGGCCGAGACGGTGGTACACGGCCGCAAGTACTACATGCGCTTCAATGAACTGCGGCTCCTCGCTTACCAGGCCTTCCAGTATGTCCCTGGCCTCCTCCAGTCTTCCCGCCGAAGCATAGGTAGAAGCCAGTTGATAACGGACTTCGACACCGTGCGGCCTCAACCGTGACGCCTTTTCCAAGTACTCCTGGGCCTCCCCGTCTTCGCCCCGTTCATGAAGGAGGCTTCCGAGATAAAAGTTTGCGTCAAAGTCATGGGGATTCTTTGCCAGTTCGGCACGAAAAGCCTCCGCCGCTTCCACCGGCCGGTTCAAAGAGAGAAGAACGCGACCCAAGAGGGAGTGGGCTCCAGGCAACTGCGGATCGAGCCGAACCGCGGCCTCGAGCTCTTCGGCGGCTCCCGCGAGATCGCCTCCCATCATCCGCGCCGAACCCAGCATAAGGTGGACGGTACCGGAATCGCCCTCCCTAAGAATCAGGTCGACGAACAGCTGCCCCTCTTCCACTCGCCCGGCCCGGATAAGCGAAGTCCCCAACAAGTACGCCAAGGCCGGATTCGATTCCGCTTGTCCTCGAAAACGCTCCAGGATAGAGACCACGCGGCCGTACTCTCCCCGGCGGAATTCGACATCGGCCAGGAGCAACGCCGACCGAACGTCTTCCGGACGAGCCGCAAGAACCCGCTCGAAACATGCGCGAGCCGCCGAAAGATCCCCCATCTTGTAGTACGCCAGACCTTGGTTGCGGCGGATTTCCACGTTGTCAGGGGCTCTTCTCAGGGCTTCCTCGTACGCCGCTACGGCGGCGCCCAGATCCCCCAAGGCGACGTAGGCGGCACCCAGGTTCGACCAGACCTCGGGAATCGAATCTACTTGCTCGAGATATCGCCGGTAGGCTTTCACCGCTTCTGTTAGATTCCCCCTCTGATGAAGCCGGACAGCCTCTTGAAGCCAAAGCTGGGGGTCTTCGCCGGACACACCACCCGTTTGCCGGCCAAACGAAACGCCCGCCGACAGTGCGGCAAGCAGACTCGCAACACTTATAAGCCTTTCCAGTCGCCTCGACCGAGTCGATGAAACCACGAGGTCAATTATAGTAAGAGCAGGACGTGAGAATCTCCCCCAAAACACCCGAGTTCGGATCATCCTCAAAGACCGCGCGATGCCCAGATTGACCTCCGTAGGGCCGTCCAGTATGTTAGGTCGGATCCCAAAGACAGGGACCAGGCCGGCGGGTCGGTCCTCCCATAGGTTCGAGCCCGGCCGCAAGCCAAAGCAAAAGAGAAAGTGATCGTCTAAAGCCCCCTTTCGCGAGGGTGTGAAATCCGGCGTGGAGCCAATGGCAACAAGGAAAACGGTCGGTTTCCCAAGACGGTGGTTCTCTTGCTCTGTCCGGCGAGTTCTGTTGTCGATCATGCTTGTCACCGGTCTAGGCGAGACCCTCATCGGCCAGGACACCGCCCAATTTTTTCGAACCAACTGCTACAGCTGTCACAGCATCGGAGGAGGTCGGGTGACGGGTCCCGATCTCAAGGACGTCACCACACGAAAGGATCGGGCTTGGTTGGTGAACTTCATCTTGAACCCGAAGGAAACCATCGACTCCGGGGACCCGTATGCTCAGGAGCTGTTCAAGGAAGCCCGAGGGGTCATCATGCCGCGGGTGCCGGCGCTCGACAAGGCCCTAGCCGAGTCTTTGTTGGACTTAATTGAGAAGGAAAGTCGGCTGGAACAGTCCAATTTTCCCGGACTTCAGGTTTCGGATCGGCCAGTGACTACGGAGGAAATCGCGCAAGGACGAAATGTGTTCCGAGGCGCTACGCCGCCGGGAAACGGTGGACCAAGCTGTATCAACTGTCACCACGTCTCCGGATTGTCATTCCCGGGCGGAGGTCGTATCGGTCCCGATCTTACAAAGGTCTTCGAACGCTTGGGAGGCCGTCAGTCGCTGGCTTCCTGGCTCATGGCACCGGCCACGCCCACAATGGGGCGAGTTTTCCGCGATCGCCCACTGACCCAGGACGACATCGTTCCCTTGGCTGCTTTCCTGGAAGACACCGCACGTAATCGAGCAGAGGAACCGGCGGCGGCCCAGCAGACGGGTCTGCTTTTCGTAGCGATTCTCGGCGGTTTGCTTTCCGCCACTCTTCTGGCCGGCATGCTCAAGCGATTCCAGAGGCAATATTGAATGCTGGGACGGGGCAAGATCTTCCAGGAAATCCTATCGAAGAACGACGAAGCCGCCGAAAGGGCCGATCGTCGGCACCTTTGTGTCGACCGCATTGTTCGAACTACACACCCGGGAAACTGCCCTTGCGGCTGCTGGCTTGAGGTAGGGACCAGGAACAATGAAATCGTTTTTCTACGTCCGGCGCCTGGTGAGCACTTGGGAGTTTCAACCGGAACCTGCCTGGAGAGCTGGGCGCTGGCGGCAGAATCGGAACGTTTGCGGGTGAGACAGCCGATGATTCGAGGTGTGCTCCTCGAACTTTGGGAGCGTGCGCGCCGGCGCCATGACGATCCGGTGGCAGCCTGGCGCTCTCTAGTAAAGGATGAAGCCAACGTTCTTCACTGGCAACGGGCCCGGGGATTCGGGGGCTTTCAGGAGGTCCGGTGGGAGACGGCTGAAGAGCTTGTCGGCGCTGCCTTGACGGAAGCGGCCTGCAGTGCCGGTCCGTCTAGAATTTTCGGGTACTCCGGCAGGCCCGACGGCGACTTGGTAGCTGTCGCCGCAGGTTGTCGACTTTTGCACTTATTGGGAGGAACCGTCCTCAGTTCGCAAGATTGGGAGGAAGGAACCGTCGCCGTGGACCGCCTTGTCTGGGGTCAGGAGTACGAACAGCCTTCGGTCGACAATTGGGCGGAGGCGAGGCTGTTGGTGGCGTCGGGACCGATACCGGAATGGTGGTTTCAGCCCCTTGCAGGCCACTGGCTCGGCGCGGTCGAACAGGGCGTCGAAACCTGGTCGCTAAGCGACGATCCTGATCCCACACAGCGTTCGGCTTCGCGTCACTTGCCGGTTTCTCCCCACCAGTTGCCCCCTTGGTGGATCGCCACCCTCTACCATATTCTTGAACAGCTCGATCAGTCGGTTACCGAATCAGGAGAGTTGACTGTCCGTGACCTCACGGACGCCGATCTTCTCGTGGAACTACTGCGGGAGGGCGAGAGGGCCCTGCCGGGAACCTACCTAACGGGTTCCCGGGTTTCCGACGATCCTGCCTTGGCATCTACTCTTTTAGCTTGGGACAGTGAGCACAATGCTCCCCTGATCGTGAACGGCGGACGCCCCCGCCAACACCACACTCCGTTTCCCGGGGTGGCAAGTTACTTCTCGGCCACGGCGGGCGGTGAGACGTGCATCGTCAGCTTTCCCGCGCCCTGGGGAGACCGTACGGTGCCTGTGCTTCGCCTCAAGCACCTGGACGAGGGTGGGGAAGTGCTTTGTGCCCGCGCGTGCGACCTACTGCGGGCTTCGGTAGGTTTGGTGCCTTCCCACGGGAGCGCCACCCGCGAACGGCCCCTTGATGCACGCTGGGCGGAAGAAGAGTTCGCTCTTCCTGCGACGGAAATCCGCCGTTTTGCGAAACTCTGGACGGAAACCGCCGGGGTTACAGGCGGTCGTTGCCTGGTTTTAAGTTCACCCCGGGCAATGGGCGGTGACTTGGCCGAAGCCGGCTGGGCGGCCCTCGCCGCATGCCTGATCTTCACGGGTTGCATCGGCCGGATAGGAGGCGGGCTGCATCTCTTGGGAACCCGCCGGCGCCCCTTGGTAGCCGACTCGTGGGAAAGGCTGGCCGAAGCGAAGGATTATCGTCGCCGACAGCATCACAAAGACGCCGCCGGTTGGTTCCGTGCGGTCACTCAGGGAGAAATGAGCGAACGGATTAACCAACCGGGAGGAGAAGCGGAAACCCCCGGGGAGCGTTCCGTGCTTCTGATCTGGCGCGGCGATCCTTTCTTCGTACGCAACCGAGCCACCGAACAACTGGTGGGAAAGGCACTGAATCCCGACTGGGATCCGGCCGGCTCAGGGAAGGCGGCCCCGTTGGCTCTCGTCGTCGATTCTTGTGAACGGTTGGACGGTACGGCTCTTTTTTCCGACGTCTTGTTACCCGTTACGGCGGCGTTTGAGAAGTGGGAACTGGTCTCGCATCACTTGACGGGCCGGCTCTTGGCAGCCAGACCGGTGCGGCGGGCGCCGGGTGCTTCCAAAGACGAATGGCGGGTCTGCAGTCGGCTGGCGAGGACAATCCAAGACCTGGCCGTTCGTCACGGCGTCTCGTCGGTTGGAACCCGGTTTCCCCAGAACGAACCAAACCATAACCGCGGCGTTACAAGCCGCGACGAGACTCCTAAGCCTCACGAGCTTCACGTGAAATTGGACCGCTTGTTGGAGGAGTACCACTCTTTCCGTACCGTGGTCGGCGAGATACGGGTTCTCGAACACGCTGAGCAGGTGGCCCGTTGCTTGGTGGAGACATCCTCGGCTTTCGGCAGGCTTGACCGCCCTGTTCGAGTACAGCCAGAGACGCCGGCTCAACATGAAGTAGGGGACTACGGAGCAGCCGACCTTCCAATCGCCCGCTGGACAGAACTCCTGGATCGGCCCCTCCGCCCCCGGACGACCGGCTGGAATACGGGACGTTGGGACCTTGGCATGCCGTACGTCCCATTCTGGAGAAACGTGGAAGAGGGCGTTCCGTGGTGCACGTCCAGCGGACGACAGGAGATTTGTGGAGCTTGGTTGAGGGTCATTTACTCCACTCCGGTACAGCACCTCTCCAAGGAGGTTGAGCTTCCTTCACCTGCAGGGCTTAGAGTTCGACAAACTTTCGGCTCACCGTATCCCGATACCCGCACAGGCAGTCTCGAACTACTCAGACGCATTTGGGGACCTGAGGATCCTTTCCGCCTTCACCCCGAGGATGCGGGCCGACTGAACCTCACCGATGGAGAGCTCGTCGTGCTGGAGAGCCCCTGGGGCGCATGCACCACCGTCTGCCGTCTCGACCGGGCCGTTCCACGCGGAACCGGCTTGCTCTACTTGGCGGCTCATTTTTTGAGGCATGGGGACGGGCGGTCTCCTTTGTACCTAGGCGGTTTGTTCCCAGCGCTCGACGTTTCACGTGATGATATGTCTACACCAAGCAAGAACTTCGGCAATAAGCGCCGGCGGGAGAATTTGGCTTCAGCTCGACCTGACGAAGTTGTAGTTTCCCTCCGAAAACTGCAGGAGGAATCCTTTGGGACGGCTTCGACGGACCAGAAGCTTCGAGTCCGTTGTCAGCCTCCCAGCCGGAAATGGAGGGGGAAAACGGAATGAAGGTCCGGGCACAAGCGGCCACACTATGGCTGTTGGACCGATGTACCGGTTGCGGTGCCTGCGTGGCTGCCTGCAAAACCGTTTGGACCTCGCATGCCGGATCTGAACACATGTGGTGGATTCGTTTAGCCCATGCCTCGACAGGTGGAACCGCGGAAATCGCGGACGAAGAAGGCGGAGGTCGGGCCGGTGGATGGAAGGTCGAACGGGATCGCTTGAAGCCGGTTTCCTTTCGTCGGCGGCACATATTTACGCGGTTGTTTCACCATCCGCAGGGGCCGGTTTTCGAAAACCGTGACGAACCTTGGCGGCTTGACTTCGAGTCCGCCCTAAGGGCTCCCCTCGCCCCCGAGATCCCTCACGTACAACTGGTCTCGGCGATTACCGGAGAGCCACTTTTAGCGACGGGAACAACCCCACTTCGTTCCACCGAAGCCGTGAAAACGGATAGGGACGGAACATCGCAGGGCGATGAGATTCCCCTCGTTTCCTTGGAGACGACCGGCCGACCGGGAGAGGCCTTTCGCTTCCCTCTGCCGGTGCTCTGCGCCCAGTGCCTGAACCCTTCCTGCGTGGCAGCCTGCCCTTCGTCCGCGTTGTATAAACGCGCAGAGGACGGCGTTGTCCTCGTGGATCCCACCCTTTGCCGAGGGTGGGCCGTCTGCGTCCCCGCGTGCCCGTATGGGATGACGGCGACAAACTGGCAAGGAGGTCAATCGGGAAAGTGCCACTTTTGCTTTCCTTTAGTGGAGACGGGGAGGGCACCTTTCTGTGTTTCCGCCTGCCCCACCGGAGCGGTGTCCACAGGCTGGATCTTGTACGACCAGGACGGCATCGGCTCCGTCGCCGCAGGACCCGAGGCGGAACTCGTGCCCAAACTGCGCCAACTCGTGCTCGATCCGACCGATTCAACGGTCATCCGCCTCGCATCCGGAGAGGTACCTCCTTCGATACTGGAGGCAGCTCGACATTCTCCCGTGTACCACTACTTTGTGACCTGGGAACTGGCTCTGCCTCTTCACCCTGAATGGCGGACCCTGCCGATGTCATTCTATGTCCCCCCTCTCCCGCCTGGAGGTAGGTCGCTAGGCAACCGAGGCGACAGCCTCAGCGATTCACTTGACGGGACTGCAGCTGCCTTGGCTCGACTTTTCGCCGCGGGCGAGGTTCGGTGGATTCTGCGTTCATGGCGGCGGCAACGAGCCGTGTTGCACTTCCAGCAAGCACGCCGACGACCAGGGGCTTCTCGAACCGAATCCGCTGACGAGGAGCTTCGCGCTTGTGGACTTGACCACCGCACGGCTCGTGAAATTCTGGATTGGGGGGAGCGAATTCGCAAAGGTGAGTTTTCGTCGCCGTTACGGTCGGCGTGGGAAGCAACCGCGGACAACGAATCGGAAAGTCGGCTTCAGCGGATAAGACCCGCTGAAGCCGGCGGGCCGGGTGCGTCCGGTTTCCACACGGGGGAAGGGTAATGCTTGACTGGCTGGCAGCAGGGCACGGCTTTTGGTACGAGGCACTGCCTTACACGGCGATGGCTCTTCTTCTGGTGGGCTTTCTGCATCGACGGATGCATCATCCGGAGACCCTTGCCTTGGTCTCGACTCGACAGCTCGAATCACGTCTTCACTTCTGGACTTCGGTCCCTTTGCATTACGGCGTCGGCTTCGTTCTGGCGGTACATCTGCTTGCTTTCCTATTCCCCTCATTCCTGGTCTGGTGGAACCGCTCGGCTTTGCGGCGCTCCTCACTGGAGTTCTTACTCCTTACCGCCGCCGTGACCGCTCTGATCGGGGTTACGGTAGGAGTGAGACGCCGACGGTCGGACCCCCGGGTGCATGCGGTCACCCGACGAGGGGACTGGGCGGTTCTTCTGGTTTTGGCATGGCAAGTGGTTAGCGGGTTCCTCATCGCGACGTTGCATCCCTGGGGCAGCGGATGGCTTGCTGCGGCCGGGGCCCCGTATGTGCGGTCGCTGTTCGTCCTTAACCCCGACTCCCAAGCGATCGCGGCGGCACCCCTGCTGATGCGGCTGCACATTGTGAACGCTTGGATCCTGGTGATCCTGATACCGTTTACACGCCTCGTCCACGCAATCCTTATCCCGGTCGGTTATCTGTGGCGACCTTACCTGGTTTATCGAAGAAGACGGCGCCATGCGTACACGGATTGAGATTAACCGACCGTGGTTGGACGTGGTACTAGTTCTCGGGATCGCCGTGAGCGTGATCATTCTAACCATTCAGCTTTGGTCGGTTCCGTGGGGCGGCTATGACTACGGCTACGAGCCCCCACAGCCGATAGCGTTTTCACACCGACTGCATTCGGGAGATATGAAAATCGGTTGCCTGTACTGCCATCCGGCCGCTCGAACGGCTGCGCTTGCCGGAGTGCTTTCCCCTTCGCAATGCATGAACTGCCATCGCTTTGTTCAGGCCCGGCTCGGCGCCGTGCAAGAGGAAGAACGGACGGCCCAGGCCGAGGGACGGCCGCCGCAGAGGCAGTTTTCCGTCGAGATCGCCAAGATCTATGCGGCCTTGGGACTGAACCAAGACCAAGAACGGGTCGGCCCGCAAGAACCGATCCGCTGGATCCGAGTGCACCGCTTACCTGATTTCGTGCGGTTTCATCACGGGAGTCACTGGGCCTCCGGCGTCACCTGCCAGGAATGCCACGGAGTGGTTGAGCAGATGGAACGAGTGCGCCAGGTGCAAAGTCTTTCCATGGGTTGGTGCGTGCAGTGCCACCGTGACTGGCAAGGGAGGCTTCAGGGGGACAGGAGGCTGCAGCCTTCATTGGATTGCTCCGGCTGTCACTACTGAATTGAGCAAAGGACTCTCAGCCGAGGAACTACGATGGGAGACGAGATAGCGAACAGAGAGGGACGCTCCGAACGAGACAGGCGGAGAAGAACCCTTGCGGAAAGAGCGCCCGGGCGAACCGGGCCTGTCTCGCATGAAGGGGGGCGCCTACCCACGGAGGCAGTCTCGGGCGACTCTTCTCTGGAGCGTCGTAGCTTTCTGCGCCTTTCCGGTGCCGCGGTCGGTAGTCTGTTCTTGGAACAGTGCAGTCGGGGTCCGACGGAAGAAATGATTCCTTACCTGGTGCCGCCGGAGGATTTGGTCCCGGGTGAACCGATTTACTACACCTCCGTCTGCGGCGGGTGTACGGCCGGCTGTGGTGTGTTAGCCAAGTGCCTGGACGGTCGTCCCGTCAAGCTGGAAGGAAACCCCAACCATCCAGCCTCCCGAGGAGCCCTTTGTGCTTTAGGACAGGCTTCCTTGTGGGAACTCTATGATTCCGGGCGCGCGCTTCCTCCCCGTCAAGCGGGCCGGGAAGTGCCCTGGGAAACTCTGGACTTTTCCTGCCTGAAAGCTCTGGAGGAGGTTCGCCGGCGAGGCTTAGGTGTCACCCTGCTGACCGGGACGATCAACCGTCCCTCGTTGCTAAATCAGTTACAGCGGTTCGCCGAGCGGTGGGAGGCAGCTTGGTATAGCTACGACCCGATCTCGGTCTCCGCCGTTGCAGCGGCCCACGAACGAACCCACGGTCTGCGAGCGGTGCCCGACTACCGGATCGACCGTGCAGATGTTCTGGTGGGGGTGGGCGCCGATTTCCTCGGCCACTGGATGGCCCCTGTAGAGTTCGCGCAGGGCTATCGAGACGGACGCCAGCTCGAGACCTCGCGCCTGCGCCTTTCGCGTCACTACCAGTTCGAGCCCTACTTGACTCTCACCGGAGCTCGGGCTGATTTCCGCTATCTTTCGGCTCCCGGAGAAGAGCCGTATCTCCTGGCGGCTCTGGTCCGTAGAGTGGCAGCCCTCCTGGGACGTCCCCTGAGCCTGCCTCCATTGGCGGATCCGCGACTCTCACTCGAAGTCCTCGACGACGTCGCCGATCATTTGGTCGCGTCGGCAGGTCGGAGCTTGGTCCTTTGCGGTGCGCAGAATCCGGCGGCGCAGGTTCTCACAAATCTTCTAAACGAGATCCTGAGTAATTACGGGCGCACGGTGGAGATCGCCTACCCTTCTTTCCGGAAAACAGGCTGGGAAGCTGACCTGGAAACACTCCGGAAAGAACTCGCAGCCGGTGACGTGGGCGCGGTAATCATGGTGCGCTGCGACCCCGTATTCGAGCTGTTCTGGGGAGAAGAGCTTGCCTCGCAGCTGGATGCACTTCCAGTCTCGGTTTTGGTGGCGGATCAGCCCACTCAGACCGCCGACCACGTGCGGTTCTTCTGTCCTGAACCGCATTATCTGGAACGGTGGGAAGATTCCCAACCGACGGCCCGAGTCACTGCGCCGGCACAACCGGCGGTGAAACGGCTGGGTTCCACTCGCCCCGCACTCGAGACTTTCGAGCGATGGCTTGGCGGTCAACGGGACGACCTCACCATCGTGCGTGATTACTGGCGGGAGAAGGTCTACCCTCGACAAGTAGGCGTGGCTTCTTTTGAGCAGTTTTGGACGGAGTCGCTGGCAAAAGGGGCAGCCAACATCCGACCGGAGCGAGTAAGCGTTTCGGCCTTCCGAATGGAGGCTCTAGAGAGTCTCGGGGACC
>Ga0116188_1001860_pt1 | contig 17471 bp, 10 predicted proteins | sample AD_JPNTR2_MetaG_FD_89807 | JGI IMG/M metagenome (GOLD analysis project Ga0116188, IMG submission 89807) | Active sludge microbial communities of municipal wastewater-treating anaerobic digesters from Japan - AD_JPNTR2_MetaG | ecosystem: Engineered > Bioreactor > Anaerobic > Digestate | place...
GATCAACTCCTGGGGACCGCTGCCGGTGAGATAATCGGTGATGTCATACGTGAACGCGTCGTAGCCGCCCCTGTGGACGCCCACGGACTGGCCGTTGATGAACACTTCCGATTCGAAGTCTACGGCATCCAGGTGCAGCAGGATGCGGCGGCCGTCCCAGCTCGGCGGCACGCTGAAGGTCCGGCGATACCATGATCGCTCGTGGTGACGCATGATGCCGGACAAGGCGGATTCCATGGGGAAGGGGACAAGGATCTGCTCCGCCAGCGTCTGGCCCACCGGCACCGGATCATTCGACGAGCCGGCTTGGAACTCCCACAGGCCGTTGAGGTTCATCCACTCGCTGCGCACCATCTGCGGCCGCGGATATTCCGGGAGAGGAGCCTCGGGATCCACCAGCTCCGCCCAAGGCGACATGATCGGTGCCTGCTTCAGCTCCCATGCCGCGGCAAGCCGAGGCAGGAGAGCGACCGTCATCAGGCAGACGATCCACGGTGCGAGGAGGGAGCGGCGGGGCCGCCGCCGGAGGTGGCCGGCAGTGGCCCCGCTGGTTTTTGATGAATCCCGCGAAGATGATGTAATCTGACGATGCAATTTCATACGCGGTTCGCACTCACACAAAAGACCCTATCAACCGTCACCGGACTCACGGCAAACAGGCAGCCGAGGCCTCGATGATCGGGCCGGTGATGCATCGTTGCAGGATGGCGAAGTCCAATTGATCGGCGTCACCATCGTTGTCGAAATCAGCGGCGATGCAGTCGCCGACCAGCTCCATTTCCGGTCCGGCGGCGCACTCGCTGAAGAGCGCCACGTCGGTGCCGTCCACGTGTCCGTCAAGGTTCATATCCGGCGGGACCTGGCCGCGGCCGGTGATCCCGGCACGGAAGTTGAACTCGACGTCCTCGGCGCTGAGCGCCCCGTCGTGGACTCGAACGACGGCCAGACTGAGCGTGCCGATCTCGAGGTCGTGGAGATCGTTGGCGGCGGCGCTGCGATTCTGCCTGCACAGGTTGATGTGGCCCGGGTGAGTGGACATTTCGCCGGTCACCTTGCTATTGACCAGCACACCGTTGTCGTACAGGCGGGTGGTGCCGCCGTCGAGATCGGGGTCGTAGGTGTAAACCAGGTGACGCCATTCGCCCACGGGCGGCGATCCGGGGCCGTTGGGGTTCCAGGGCACATCCTTGGCGGAGCCCCACTGGCCGGCGGCGCCCCATTCCGGGTGATCGCCGAAGTTGAAGGTCAGGAGCGAGCCGTCCGGTCCGCCGCGATGGCCCCACGAGACCATGGTCTCGATTCGTTCACCCTCGACCTCACCGTCGAGGGAGGGGTTATACACCCAGACCTCGATGGTTCGGCCTTGGCCGCCGCGCAGCTCGACCGGCGCGAGCGGTCCCTGATAGCCGTCAGCCCCGTTGAAGGTCACGGCCAGCTCACCGGCGACGGTTTCGAGCACTGGCTGGCCGATGGCGACGAAATCACCGAGCGAGCCCTTGTTGACCCAGGTGGCCTGGCCGGCCGTCGCGTCCAGCGCACTCAGATCGACCAGCAGGACGCCGGATCCGGCCACCTTCAGCTTGTTGGCAGGCTTCACGTCGATGAAGTGCTCGGCAGAGGTAAGGCCGCGGAATGTGGCGGTCACGCCGGCCGTTCCCAGATCGAGGGCGGTAATCAGCCCGTCGGGGCTGACGGTGACGATGCCCTGAGGATTGACGGAATAGGTCGTGCCGGTTGCTGCGACGGCGACGTCTCGCGTTCCGGCCGCGCCGAAATCGGCGACGAGCCTGGCCTGCTGCGTTCCGCCGACGATCATGAGATCGTGGATGATCTGCAGGTCGATCGACGCAGCTTCGTGAACGGTGACGGTGAGTGCCGCTCCCGGGACGGTGGCGCAGCCGCCCGTTGCGGAGAGGGTGAAGTTGGCCACGCCCGTTTCGCCGAACTCGATGTCCACCGGTTGCAGGCGTCCGTTACCCGCCGGGAACTGGATCACGGTGGAGCCGTTGCTGCCGACCGGTTTGGCTACAGCGGGGTTGTCACTGGTGATGGTGACCTCCACGGCTTGCGTCTCGTTGCACGAGGACGGAAGCACCAGCGAGACGGTCCTCGGTGCATCGATCGGCGCGACGTCGAGCCTGGACGGCCAAATGACCGTGTACTCGGGCGCGAAGAGAAACTCGCTGGGCTGCAGAGCGGCAGCGCTGATGCGGACCTCGTCGATGAAACCGTACATGCGGTCGGTATGTGAGCCGTTGTGCAGACCGCGGCCGACCGACCAGTTGCCGGCATCCCAATCGCTGCCGTCGCCCATACCCGCCGTCAACGCAGTGTTGGGGCTACCACTCGCGGTCAAATCCGTCTGGGCGACGAGTTGATACCCTGTTCCGGCTTCCACGTCATCCACATACAGGGACAACGTGCTGCCGTCAGAGACAGCGGCGACGTGATACCAACGACCGGCGTCAACGTTGGGGAAGGGCCATCCTTGAATCAGGCCGGGCTCGGAAACGGCTTCGTGCCAGTAGCCGGCGTCGTCGGCGAACTTGATGGCCATGGCACCATTGCCGAGGATCTGGAGGTACAGGGCGGCAAGGGCGGCGTCTTGGACGGCAGCGCCCTGGCTGTCGCGACCGACAATGGTGCGATTGTGGGTGTGCGCTTCCGGCATGAACGACGCTTCAATGGTCCATTGAGCCGGACTGATTTTTTGGATCGGCGCTCCGGTCTGGGTGAACATGCCCGGGAGGCCGCCGGTATTCTGGACGCTGAAATTATTGGCTTCGCCAGTCTTGGGGATGGTCGTGTCCGGGACATTGGCGCGATAGGCGAACCCGGCGAACCCACCGTCTGACCAGGCGGACAGCGTGTTGCCGTTTCCGGAGCTGTCCGCGACGCCCGGGAAGAATGCGCCGTCCGGCTGACCGCCCCTGCGCACGTTGGCGTCCAACGGACCTTCCTCGAAGCGCCAGTAAGCAACAGTCTGGTCGGGCGGCATGACAGTGATGGTCTGTGGTGCCGACTCGATCCCGCCGTACGTGGCCGTAATCGTGGCCGCACCCAGGGCCAGGGCGGTGATGAGGCCATCGGCATCGACGCTGATTACGCCCGCAGGCGTGACCTCATAGGTGGTGCCGAAGGACGCTGCCGTGACATCGCGCGTGCCGGGCACGCCGAAATTGGCGGTGACGATGGCTTGCTGCGTGAGTCCGACCCGCATCACGTGGTTGGGAATCACCAGATCGATCGATTCGGCGGCGTTGACGGTGACGGCTAGCGCGGCATCCGGCCCGGACGGGCAGCCCGTGGCTGACAGCGTGAACCGGGCCTCGCCGCCCTCGCCGAACTCGATCGGGAGCAGTGCGGTGTTCGGGCCGCCGGCGGGGAAGTGCACGACCGTGGAGCCTTGGCTGCCGGCGGGCTTGGCCACCGCGGGCGCGTCGCTGGTGACGGTGACGTTCACGGCCTGGGTTGCGTTGCAGGATTCCGGAATCACCACGCTGACGCTGACGGGAGGATCGACGGCGGCGACGGAGAACGTGGCGGGAGTGATCTCCATGACGCCGGTCGGTTCGGCGAAGAGGAATTGGCTGGGAGTCATGGCCGTGTCGCTGATGCGCACCTCATCGATGAAGCCGTAGAAGCGGTCCACATGATTGCCGTTGTGCAGGCCGCGTCCGACGGACCAGTTGCCCGCGTCCCAGTCGCCGCCGTCACCCGTACCTGCCGTCAGTGCGGTGTTGGGGCTGCCGCTGAGCGTCATGTTCGTCTGGGCCACGAGTTGGTAACCGGTGCCGGCGGCCACATCGTTGAGATAGAGCGAGAGCAAATGACCATTGCTGACCGCGGCCACGTGGTACCAGCGACCTTCCTCGGTGTTCGGGGGCTCGTAGCATTGGACCGTGCCGGGAGCTGACACTGCCTGGTGCCAATAACCGGACACGTCGGCGAACTTGATGGCAATGGCGTCACCCGGCACGAGCTGAAGGTAGACGGCCGCCAGATCCTGGGCATTGGGGATCGCCCCTTGGCTGTCGCGACCGACGATGGTGCGATAGCCGCCGGTTTGCGCTTTGAAGGACGCCTCAATGGTGAAGGCAGCCGGGCTGATGGACTGAATAGGAGCGCCGGTCTCGGTGAACATGCCCGGCGCCACGCCGCTGTTCTGGACGCTGAGGTTGTTCGCCGCGCCAGTCTGGAGGAGCGTGTCGCCCGGCACGTCGGTGCTGAAGATGTAACCGCAACAGCCGCCGTCCGACCAGGCGGACAAATGGTTCCCGTTGCCTGAACTGTCGGTGATGGCGGGGTAGAAGACACCGTCAGCCAGGCCGCCTCTGGGGACGTTGGTTCCTGCCGGGCCTTCCTCGAATCGCCAGTGGGCCACCGTCGCGGCGAGCCCGGTGCTTGGCGTGCTCAGTGCCAGGGCAATGATTGCGCAAAAGGCGAATCGCATTCTCGACGCTCGCATTCCGCACCTCCACAACCTTGAATCGGTTAACCGCCTGCTGATGTCAGACGCGCGCACACGCGGCGGGTCTGACGGATCGTTTGACAGACAAAGTGCCTGCGGCAGATGCGCCGGCGGCTCCTGCAACGGTTGCGGCACGAGCCTTCCTTGTCGATCCGCCGGGGACGCCATTCCATCTTCAATCAAGCGAACTATTCACTCACTTCAGCACGTTTTTCCGCCGGCCGGCGAGAATTCCCGCCAGCAGGATCAAGCCGAGCGCGGAGCCGGGCTCCGGAGCGAAGAGAAACTCGTCAACGGACAGCGCGGTATCGGAGATGCGTACTTCGTCGATGAATCCGTAGCCCCGGTCGGTGTGTTTACCCTCGAACAGCCCGCGTCCGACGGACCAGTTGCCGGCATCCCAGTCACTCCCGTCACCCTGTCCTGAGGTCAGTGCGGTGTCAGGGCTGCCGCTGAGGGACATATCTGTCTGGGCAACCAGTTGATAGCCTGTTCCGGCTTCGACATCATCGAGATAGAGGGAGAGGAACCGGCCGTCACTGACGGCGGCGATGTTGTACCAGCGTCCCTCGTGAACATTCGGCCACTGGAAACCCGGGAAAACGCCGGCGTCCGAAATAGCCTGATGCCAATAACCCGACACGTCGCAGAACTTGATGGCCAGGCGATCTTCGGTGGTTCGCTGGAGGTAGAGCGCTGCCAGTGCTTCGTCGCCGGTGACAGATCCCTGACTGTCACGTCCCACATAGGTTCGATAGTCGCCGTTTTCGGGCATGACGGACACTTCGATGGTGAAGGCCGCAGGCTCGATTTTCTGGATCGGCGCTCCGGTTTGGGTGAACATGCCGGGCAGCCCGCCGGTGTTCTGCACACTGAAGTTGTTGGCGGCTCCGGTCTGCGGCACGATCGGTGCCGGCACGCTGGTGCGATACGCATAGCCGGCGAAACCACCCTGCGACCAAGCCGACAGATGGTTCCCGTTGCCTGAGACGTCAAGAACCGCGGGGTAGAACTCTCCGTCCGACGTTCCACCTTTGGAGACGTCGGCGTCGGCGGGGCCTTCCTCGAATCGCCAATAGGCGACGGTTGCTGCCCACGCGAGGGTTGATTGGCAAGCGAGCGTCACGGCCATTACCCCGGCCGCCCATCGACCCACTCTCGAAGCGTTCATCTCTCACCTCCAACGAAGACATGATTCGCGACGTGCAGACAGGCCGACACGGCCCGTGCAATAGGCTCATCATAATCTTCTTCGAGGCCGTGTCAACAGGTTTTCTGGCCCAATGTGTTCACAAAAGCCACTATCTGTGTATATACATTTAGGCGTCTTTGTATAGGTCCGGTTTTCGGGGATGTTATGGGCCGGCAGGGACTGTCTTGGAGTGGTCCCGTCGGAAACATCCGGGTTCGTGCGACATAAAATGTGTACGTATAAGGATTAATGATATCGTGGCGGTGATGGTGCATCCGTCGACGATTCGGGGCGGCTGGCGCCGTCTCGTCCCGGCAGGGGTTGTGGGGGGCGTGATTGAAGCAAACGTTCGTCCGATTGGGGCTTGCGTTCCGAACACGTCGTTGTACAATTGCATGAAACCAAGTTTGTTAGTCTTGGCGGGACAACGAGAGGCTCGTTTCCGCCGCCGAGTCGGGAGCTGTTCATGGCCGAGCCGCGACGGCACAAGTATCGCGAAGTGTTCGAGCACGTCTACCAGGGCATCCTGCGCGGGCGGTACCGCCCGGGCTCGCGCATTCCCACCGAAATGGAGCTGGCCACTCGGTTCGATGCCTCGCGGATGACCGTATCCCGTGCCTTGCGCGATCTGCAGAGCCAGGGGCTTTTGCAGCGCCGGCACGGGGCGGGAACCTTCGTGCAGGAGGTGCCGAGACAAGTAAATGGCACCGTAGGTTTGATGTTCCCGGTATTCCCGGGCTTTCACACCGGCGTTTTCGACGCGGTGACGGTCGAACTCACGCGGCAGATTCAGGCGGCCGGCTACGGTCTGTTCCTGGGCCATCCCTTGCACGGCGGCGTGAATGCCGTTCTCGAGAATCCCGAGAAGATCTGCGAGCCCTATCTGGAACGGGGTCTGTGCTGTGTCTTCTTCACGCCGGTCGAACTGCCCGCCGAGCAGATGGCGGCCAACGTGGAGATCGTCAAGACGTTCGAACGGGAGGGAATCCCGGTCGTGCTCCTGGACCGCGATATCTGCGATTTCCCCGCACGTTCGCGGCACGATCTGATCGGCGTCGATAACTTCGGAGCCGCCTATATCCTGACGCAACACTTGTTGAGCCTGGGGCATCGACGCATTCATTTCGTGGGCACCTCAGCCGTGGCCACCACGATCAGCGCGCGGATCATGGGTTACCAGGCCGCCCTGGTCCAGCACGGCATCATGCCGGAGGCGAGCTGGGTTCATCGCGGCGATCCTCGCTTGCTGGAATTTGCCCGCCAGTTGGACCCGGGCTCGACGGATGCCTTCTTGTGTTCGAACGACCACGTGGCGGCGATTCTCCTGCGTCACTTCGTCACGCTGGGAGTTCGCGTTCCCGACGATGTGGCCGTGGTAGGTTTTGACGACACGCCGTTTGCCGCGTTGCTGGCTCCTCCGCTCACGACGGTTCGCCAACCGGCGGTGGCGTTGGGGGCGGCGGCCATGCGAGTCATGGTCGAGCGTCTGGAGGATTCGACGCTTCCTCCGCGCGAAATTCGGTTGCCTTCCGAATTGGTGGTGCGCGAATCGTGCGGGGCGTTGCTGCGGGGCGGGGCCAAGCAAGTGCAGCCACAGGCCGGAGCGCCGGGAACCCCCGCAGGCAACGCTGCGCCCGAGCCGAAGGCTCGCAGATCCTCCTCGGGGACAGGCGATCGCAGAAAGAAGAAAGTCTGAGCACGGATTCGGCTACCGGAGGGCGTGAGCGAGCGGTCAACTCTTGCCTGCCGGCTGCCATGCTCAGTGCCTGATTGGCGCGCGGTTCATCGCTCAACACAACTGATTCTTATCGGAGGTCAACATGCCTGGACGATTCCCTGTGTGGACGGCGTGCATCGTGTTGTTCGGCACAATGATGCTCGCTGGTGGTCGAGCCGGTGGGCAGCCGGTGGGACCGGAGCGGGATCAACCTAGCGGGTTTCGTCCGCCCTCGGTTCCGTTGGTGACGCACGATCCGTACTTCAGCGTGTGGTCGCCGGCCGACCGGCTGACTGATGCGGCGACCGTACATTGGACCGGCAAGAGACATGCTTTGACCGGCATGGTGGTCGTGGACGATGACGTCTATCGGCTGGTCGGGCCCGATCCGCAGGGAGTCCCGACGATGGAGCAAACGGGATTGACCGTTTTGCCCACGCGAACGATATACACGTTTCGATCACCGCAAGTGAAGCTCGCCCTGACCTTCATGTCGCCGCTCTTGCCGAGCGATCTCGATCTGATGTCGCGGCCCGTGACGTATGTGACGTGCAATGTGCAGTCGGCGGACGGCAAGCCGCATCGGGTATCGGTCCGGTTTGATGTTTCCGGCGAGTGGACGGTGAATACGCCGGATCAGGCGGTGACGTGGTCCGAAGCGAGTGTGCCCGGACTGAGTGCGGTACGCATGGGGTCGGTTGAACAGCGGATCCTGGCCCGCAAGGGCGACGATCTGCGGATCGAGTGGGGGTACTTGTACCTGGCGGCGCCGCGAGCCGCTTCAACGACGGTCGAGCTGGTGAGCGGTCCGGCCGGCCGGCTGCGTTTCACCGGTGCGCGGGTACCGCTGCCGCAATTGGATGCGCCGCTGCCGGCCGCCGACGCACCGGTGATGGCCTGCACGTTCGACTATGGCGAGGTCGGCGCGGAGCCTGTTTCGCGTTACCTGATGCTGGCCTACGACGATCTGTACTCGATTCGTTATTTCGGCAAGCGACTGCGGCCCTACTGGCGCCGAAACGGCGCGGAAGCGGCGGACATCCTTCAGGCCGCTCAGCAGGATTACGCTGAATTGGTCAGGCGGTGTGAGCGGTTCGACCGTGAACTGATGAGCGACATGACGCGGCTCGGCGGCGAAAAGTACGCGCAGATCGGCGCGCTGGCGTATCGGCAGTGCCTGGCGGCCAACAAGATCGTCGCGGACTCCAACGGCTTGCCCTTGATGTTCTCGAAGGAAAACTTCAGCAACGGCTGCATCGGCACGGTGGACATCGCTTATCCCATGTCGCCGCAGTTGCTCCTGACCAGCCCAACGCTGATGAAGGCCACGCTGGTGCCCGTGCTCGACTACGCGTCGTCGCCGCGTTGGAAATGGCCGTTCGCCCCGCACGACCTGGGGACGTATCCGTTCGCCGAAGGGCAGGTGTACGGCGGCGGTGAACGCACGGAAGAGAACCAAATGCCCGTCGAGGAATCGGGCAACATGCTCCTGCTTCTGGCGGCGGTGGCCAAGATCGACGGCAATGCGGATTTCGCCGCGAGGTATTGGCCGGTGATCACCCGGTGGGCGGAGTACCTGGTCAGCAAGGGCTTCGACCCGGACAAGCAACTCTGCACGGACGACTTCGCCGGACACCTGGCTCATAACGTAAATCTATCAGCCAAGGCCATCCTGGGCATCGCCGGCTACGCGATGCTCGCGGAAATGCAGGGCAAACAGGATGTGGCGGCTCGGTTTCGCAAGACGGCCGAGGATTTTGCCGCGCGCTGGATGAAGGAGGCGGCGGACGGCGATCACTACCGGTTGGCCTTCGACAAGCCCGGGACGTGGAGCCAGAAGTACAATCTGGTGTGGGATCGCGTGCTCGGGTTAAACCTCTTCCCGGCCGAGGTGGTGCGCGGGGAGGTCGCATACTATCGCAAGATGCAGAACCGGTACGGCTTGCCGCTGGACAACCGGGACACGTACACCAAGCTCGACTGGATCCTGTGGTCGGCAGTGTTGACCGGTTCACCTGAGGACTTCGATGCGCTCGTCGCACCCGTATGGGATTTCCTGAACGTCACGCCCGATCGCGTGCCCATGACCGACTGGTACCGCACGACGGATGCGAGGAAAGTCGGTTTCCAGGCTCGCGCGGTGGTGGGCGGCGTGTTCATGCGGCTGCTGGATGATATGGCGGTATGGAAGAAGTGGGCCGCCGCGGCCGAGCGAATCCAAGGCGACTGGGCACCGTTGCCCGAGCCGCCGAAGGTTCATCATATCGTGCCCACCGCTCGCGAACAGGAGACGCGGTGGCGCTTTACGCTGACGAGGCCTGCCGACGGTTGGTACGCGGTCGGATTCGACGATTCCAAGTGGCGGGAGGGCGTGGCCGGCTTCGGCACGCGAGGCACACCCGGTGCGACCGTGCGCACGCGGTGGAACCAGCCGGAGATCTGGCTGCGGCGTGAGATCGAGTTGAAGGACACCCGCATCAGCGAGCCGCGGCTTCTCATTCATCACGACGAGGATGCGGAGGTCTACATCAACGGCAAGCTAGCGGCAAAGCTTTCCGGGTACACGACGGATTATGAGATCGTCGAGATCAGTCCCGAAGCGCTGGCGGCGCTGAAGCCGGGCCGCAACTTGCTGGCGGTTCATTGCCGCCAGACCGGGGGCGGGCAGTACATCGACGTAGGCCTGGTGAGTGTGACCGGCGACTGACGGTTTTCCCTGCTCCCAGCACTATCGCGTGATCACGACGCGGATGGTCTGGGCGAGATTGGGGAACCGCATGCGGAACACGCCGTCAGCATAGTCGCTCGAGCCGGGCACCAGGGGCGCGCCGTTGATGGTGGAGTACCGGGGTGGTTGCGGCATGAGGACGCTGATGACGGCGGCGGTCTCGGCCTGGCCGATGGTATCGAACGTAACGGTTTCGTCGGTCACGACCTGGTTGGTGACGCGGCACGCGGCGGCGACCACGCCAACGTAGTCCTTCGGATATCGATCGAGATCCACGAGCAGCCCGCGGGTGCCGGGACCGACGTGGTACTCCCGGATGACGGGCTGATCGGGGTCGAACAAGGGGATGAATCGGCCTTTCAGCGTGACGGGCGACGCTTCGGCCGCGAACTCCAGACCCGCTGCGATGATGTAGGATCCGCGACGGAGAACGAGGGCGGGTGACTCCTTCCACTCTTGGCCGGTGGCGGCCATGGCCTTCTTGACGGCGTCGCGCACGTGCTCGGCTCCGCCTGGCGTGCGACTCAGACGCGACGGTGAGGTGGCGTCGAAGATGACCGTGCCGCGGCCGATCGTGTGTTGCCCAGTGGCGTCGTGGGCAAGCCCCAGAGCGTCGAAAAGATGGTGGCGCGGCGTGGCGTAGTGCATCGGAGCCGTGTTCCACCATTCGCGCACCTTGTGGAACGGATCGCGATCATCATCGATGACCACGAGTGCACCGCCGGCTTTGACCCAGGCCGCCAGATGGCCGTGAAACTCCGGCTTCGGCGGCTTTTGCCCCTCATAGCTCAGGAGCAGCGTCTTGTAGCGGCTCAGTTCGGCGGTCTCGATCTGCACCGGCTCGACCGGCAGCCCGCGCATGAGCAACGGCAGCGCCAGTCCGTAGAAGTGCCCAAGATCGGAGTCGGATGCATCCGGGCCGAACCGCTGGAACATGAGGGTATCGCTCACGAGCACGCCGGTGTGCAACGTACCCACGTGTTCCCAACTCACGTGGTCGGCCGGCTGGCACATGTCTCCCATGGCGGAGATGACAGCCTGCAATTCGGTCTCGTATGCGTCGGGGATGGGAATGCGCGGCACGTCTGCGCCTGCCGTGCCGGTGCCCGGTTGCGTGGCCGGATAACGGCCCTCGTAGATGCGATGCGGCCAGGGCATGATCTCATAGTGCCATACTTCCGGCTGTAGGAGCGAAGCAACCAGCGTACTTTCCCAGTTCGTGCGATAATCCCACCACGAGTGGCCCGGGTTGTCTTCGATGGGATCATTTAGATACCACACGCGCTTGCCGCTGGCCCGGACGATGTTCTGCATGGCGCCATACTCGAGGAAGGCAGTTTCGAACGTCCGCTGGGCTTTTCGCCCGTCGTAGTAGTTGGGCGTTCGAGCCGTGCCGGTCCAGACCTGCGCGATGAAGCCGTCCGCGCCGACTTCGAGCAGCGACGACTCCGGACTGACGATTCCCCAATGGGCGTAGTTGATCATGGAATGGGTGGGCACGTAGCACTTGATGTCGCGGCCATGCTGCTGGGCATAAGTCTTGACGAAATCGAACACCTCTGCAAGCGTTTTCTTGTAGAGGTGGTATTTCAGCTTGCTGGCGCGGTATTGGGCATCCGGTGACGAGTCGGGTTCGACCCACGGTTCGCCGTAGAACTTCTGCCATTGCCGCTTGAAGCTACCCGACCAGCCGGCCCGCACCCAGAACTCGGGTTCTTCGAGGTGAATGGCCTCGGCTCCGGCATCGAGAGCACGCCGCACGCCCTGGCAGAGATACCGCCCGTAGTCCTCACCGGGCGCCATGTAGTACACGTCGCCGCCGTGGCCGATGACCTCCCCGTTTTTCATTCGCTGGGCTTCATCCTCGCGGTTCTTGCCGTCCCATCGGCCGAAGTAGTAGTCCTGATAGTCGCCCCAGGCGACGCCGGTCATCACATGGATGATGTAACCCCGGTCGCGCCAGGTTTGAATGCGATCCGGCAAGGACTCATCGATGCCGTAGACCATGGCGACGTCGGCGTTCAGATGCACCCGCGGACGATAAGCGTCGTACGCCTGGAACGAAAGACGCTCTTCCTTCTGGGGACGGTCAACCGGCCCGCTCGCCGGCGGCGCACCGCCGCTGCCCAATGCTTCCGCGGCCAGACAACCCAGAATGACCAGCAAATAGCGGGTGCTCCGCAGCCAAGGCCGGGAAGGAGCGATGTGGGGGAAATAGTGAGTCATGGTGCCTTACTCGCTTGGGTGGAGAAAACCAAAGAATGCCGTGAGGCAATAGCGTACTGAGCGCAACGGAGTGATGCAACGAAGCGGACGGACGGAGAGACGCCACAGAGGAGCGTTCGCGAGGTGCTCGGCCGGGCTCGGACGGCATCCGGGTGAGAGCCGTCCGCGAGGGCCGTGCAGCGGGCATCCGGCGCCGGGGCGGATCGGTGAGCCCAAGACCACCAGAGGGACCTATTTACCTGGAGCAAGCGGTGCTGGAACCCCACGATCAGTGACGAGGATTTCGCCCGCCGCCTGGGGGCACGGCTGTTCGACGCCGACATGCCGGCGCGGTCGATAACCTGTATCTCCAGTTGGCGGATTTGTGTTTCGCGCCACAGAATGCGACTGCCGAATTCCTGGCTGAAGCGGAAGCTTTCATCCGCCAGCACGAGAAGCACGGGACGCCGCGCAACATGGATACCAGCTCGCGCATGGCGGAGGCAGTGCGCGGCTTGAGACAAGTGACCGGAAAATAGTGGAGTGCGTGACGCGGCTCGGAGCGGCTTGCGGCCGCGACCGCGTTACGTTTGGAGAGCCAATCGGACAAGCATCTGTGCGTAGCAGGAGCGTTCATGCCCGCCATTCAGCTTCAATTCGTCGATTGGCTTATCATCGGCAGCTACTTTCTAATCCTGCTGATGATCGGGCTGTATTACCGGCGATTCGCCGGCCGCAGTATGGAGGACTGGCCGCTGCATTGGCCTGGATGATCGGCACAAGTGTGGGCTATGGCGGAGATACCGCGCCGTTGGGCGGGGCGATGGAAGGGCAGATGGTGCTCTCGAGTCGCAATGTCCGCGAAGCGTCGAAGATGTACATCGTGGCCGTGATCACGCTGTTCGTGATGCTGCTCCTGGTGACGTTGCCCGCTCTCGGCGCGATCGTCCAGTGGCCCTGGCTTCGCAACCCCGAGGTCGATCGTGAGAAAGCCTACGGCCTACTCATGGCCCAATATCTGCCGCCGGGCATGCTCGGTCTGTTGTTCGTGGTCATGCTGGCGGCGGTGATGTCCACGATCGGGAGCAACCTGATCTTCGGGTCGCAGGTGCTGGTCAGCGACGTGTATCGACGCTACCCCAATCCCGGCAGGACAGACCGCCACTATTTGTGGGTCGGGCGGGGGGCAGCCGCGGCGATCCTCGCGCTGGCCATCCTCGTCGCCTTCAGGGTGGATCTGATTTTTCACGTGGCAGCGTTCATGGTTGCGGCTTCCGCCGCGGAACTGCCGGCCAACTGGGCCCAATGGTGGTGGTGGCGGTTCAACCAATGGGGCCGGATCTCCGCCTCGTTCGGCGGGATCATCATCTCCGCGCTGGTGTGGCTCGTGCTGCCGACGCAAGTATGGCCATGGTGGGAGCGTACCTACCTGGTGATCGGTGCGAACACCGCGCTCTGGGTTGTCGTGACGCTCTTGACTCCGGCGGATAGCCCGGCCGTCCTGGAGCGGTTCTACCGGAAAGGCCGACCACTCGGTGCGTGGGGACCCGTGCGACGCCGATGCGACATGCAGACGACTGCGCCGGGTCGTGCACCCGGAAGCGGCCTGCCGCTGATCCTCGGCGGACTTGGGTTGGCCGTGCTCGGCGCCGTGGCGGCGGCGCTCCTGATCTCCGGGTTGTCTTCGGCGTATGTCGGGCGTTACGAATCGGCAGCGGTGCAACTCGGCGGGTTCCTCGCGAGTGGAGCCGTCTTTCTGGGAATCTACGGCAAGTACCTGGATCGACTGGAAGAATGGGCGGGAGCATCGGAAGAGACGCTGGAGTCATCTGCGTCGCCGACGCCGGCTTCGGCGGTGTCTGAAGTTGCCACTGAGCGCGGGCCGGCACACGCCGTGCGGGAGCCTGTGCGCACCAGTGTCGTGGTCGCCTTGGCGACGGCGGCCTATGGGCCGCTTCTGATGCTGGTCGGCTTGCTCAGTGAAGGCCGCACGATGGCGTACAACCTGATCGCCGGGGCGGCGTTTCTGGTGGCGGCCGCGATTGTGTGGATTACCGGGCGAACGCCGGATCAGGCCGATGCCCGATTGATCGAAGATGTCAGCCCTGCGTTGGCCGGGAGTCAGGCCGACATGGTTTCGCCGGCGAAGATGCCGCGATGCAGTGAGGTGTAGAAAATGGCAACCGTATCCAAGCCGCACGTTTGGTACGCGGGGGACTGGGTGTTTCTGATGGGGCCCACCTTCGTCGAAACCCCTTTCAACACAACGGAGACCAAGGACTGCGAGCTGCGGTTCTACGGGCGGCGGCTTGCCGAAGCGTTGCAGCCGGTGGCTGAAGTCACGTGCACGGCGAACTGGGATCTCTATCGCATGGAGCCGGGCAAGCTCGAGGAGTATCTGCAGCGATCGGCGGTCATGATCGTCAGTGACGTGGAGGCCAAGTGCTTCCATTTGTACCCGGCGTTTTTCGATCGCGCCCGCCTGAACAAAGAAGTCGTCACGTTTCCGGATCGCCTGGTCTCGCTGAAGAACTGGGTGCACGACGGCGGTGGGCTCATGATGCTGGGCGGCTGGCTGTCGTTCTCGGGTGCCAAGGAGACCGGCGGTTGGCGACGCACGTGTGTGGCCGAGGCTCTGCCCGTTGCATGCCTGCTCGGCGAAGACCTGGTCGAGAGTTCCGCCGGATTCACCGCCGAGGTGCTGTTACCGGACCATCCGCTGGCCAAGGGCCTGCCGTGGGCGACGTTCCCGCCTATTTTCGGCTACAACGAACTGATTGCGAAAGCAGACGCGGAAGTCGTCGTCCGAGTGAAAGAAACAGGGCACCCACTGGTGGTGGCCGGCCGATACGGAAAAGGCAGGATCATGATCTATGCTTCCGATCCGGCCCCCCATTGGGGTATCAATTTCGAGTTGTGGGAAGGGTATAATCAATTCTGGCAACAAGCCTTCGCATGGGCGTCCAGGAGTGCGCAATGAAGTTGAGCCGTCAACCCGGATCGTCCCAACCGGCTGGAACACGTGTTTCGCCATCGGCCGCTGCGAGTGGGCCGAGATCCACTCGGCAGTTGCCTTTCCGCGTGGGCGGCGGAATTGCCGACATCACGCCTCCGCTCGACGTCGGTCTGCTCATGTCGTCCGTCGATCGGAAGTGGGCCCCGTTCGAAGGCGTGCGGTTGCCGCTGCATGCTCGGGCGCTGGTGGTGGAGGCCGAAGGTCGCCGCGTGGCGGTGGTGTCGCTCGAACTCCTCGGACTGTCCGAGGTTGCGATGGGCGGCATGAGCCGGTTTCGCCAGGCTGTGATCGACGCCTGCCGCGGCGCGGTTCGAGCGCAGGACCTTGTCCTCACCTCGATCCACACGCATTCGGCGCCGGAAACGCTGGGCCTGTCGGATCTGTACCGCACGCCGGCGTTTCGATCCTGGGTTGATTATCTCGCCAGTCAGATCGGTGCGGCCGTACGAGCAGGGGCGGACGACCTCCGTCCCTGCTCGTTTGCCGTCGCTTCCACGGTCGCCCCCGGTCTCAGCATCCATCGCCGGATCAACACGACGCAGGGCGTGCTCTTATCACATCCGCCCGTTCCCGCCGAGATCGTCGTTTCGCGTGAAGGGGCGGTCGACGCAACCGTGCACGCGGACGTGTTCCGCGACGAGGCGGGACAAGTGGCGGCGATAGTAGTGAACGCTGCATGTCACCCGGTGCACGAGATGTGCATCCCGCTGGTCTCGCCCGATTACCCGGGCATCATGAGCACCGCCCTGGAACGCCAGTTCCCGGGGGCGCGGGTGCTGTTCCTGAACGGCGCGGACGGCAACGTCAATCCGCCGACGGTGTCGGGAGGCGCCGCTGCGGCGGAAGCGCATGGGCTTCGCCTCGCGGAGATCGTGGATTCGACACTATCGGATGCCTGTCCGATCGAAGGCAACGGGGTGGATCTCGCCTGGGCGTCGCTCGAGCTGCCGGCCCGAACCGGCGGCGACAACGGAACGCCCGCGTCGATCCGGACCCAGTTGGCTGCTCTGCGCATCGGCAGCGCCGCGTTCTGTTTCATCCCCGGCGAGCCGTTTGCCGAGACCGGTCTGGCGATCAGGGCCCAATCGCCGTTCCGTGTCACTTTCGTGGTAGGCTACGCCGAAGGCAGCATCGGCTACATTCCCACCGATGAGGCCTATCGCGACGGCGGCTACGAGACGGGGCCGGGCGCATGGTCGCCGCTGGCTCCAGGCTGTGAGGGCGCGATTCGATCGAAGGCACTTGCGCTGCTCACGAGCTTGTATAACGCTGCCCGACTGCCGAACGCCGCAAGCAAACCCGCAGCCAGTTCGGTTTCCTGATAGGTGCGCCGGGGCGTCCCGGTCGCATCGCCAACGACGGTCAAGAGAGCACATCCGGAGCTTCCCAATCTCCGCCCGGGCAGGTGCTGCCGGAGAGAGCCAGCGCAGATTGCAAAGAGGGGCGAAAAGGGGCGAAAGCGGGCAAGGATATACGGCGTAAGGATTTAGGAGCGGAGGGGAGGGGCAAAGGTGGGACGGGGCTAATTTGCAATTCGGGCGGATCGGGGGCGTTTGCAGGATTGGGCGGCAACCGGGTTCGAGGGGGGCTCGAAGGTTGCTTGAAGCCGATGTAATCGGGGTTTAGGTTCGTTTGCAATTCAGGTCGGCAACCACTCGGCCGCGGCAATGGCGGCAAGGTTGCGGCAACCGTTCTCGCATGGACGGGGCTAATCATTTAGCGTGCCAGACAATCGGGGCCGGGCCGGGGCGTGAGTCGATGTTAGGGTGTCGGGCATCGTAGGTGGCCAGGTGCTCGTCCTGGGTAACGCGGCGCGGCGTGCCGGCGAGGATGCCTTCCACGGCTCGGGCCAGGGCACGCAGGCCGGCGGGAACGAACCGGGTGTGGTAGGCGCGACCCGGGCTCTCGCCCGGCCGGAGCACCACCACCTCCTGCTCGCAGATGGGGCCGGTGTCCATGCCCTCCTCACACCAAAACCAGGACGCGGCACTCACCCGCTCGCCACCGGCCACTGTCCAGCGGATGGCGTCCGGACCGAGTTATTGTCAAATCTTGTGGATCGGCCGCGATCAGGCGGCGATCCCGTCGATGAACCGAACGCCCTGGAGCACGTGCACCAGGAATTGTGATCCGTTCAGCAGC
>Ga0116188_1001865_pt1 | contig 17450 bp, 11 predicted proteins | sample AD_JPNTR2_MetaG_FD_89807 | JGI IMG/M metagenome (GOLD analysis project Ga0116188, IMG submission 89807) | Active sludge microbial communities of municipal wastewater-treating anaerobic digesters from Japan - AD_JPNTR2_MetaG | ecosystem: Engineered > Bioreactor > Anaerobic > Digestate | place...
AGTTGAGACGGAGTTTTCCTGGAGCACCGACCCGACGTGGTCGATCCCTGGCCGCCTCCCGCTCGTTAAGGTTAAGAAAGAAATCGGCGTCGTGGCGGGCATGAGCGCATCGCTGGTTGCGCGCGAGGAAGGCCAGTTTTCTCTCCAGCTGAGAAGACAGGGGGAACGACTCTCCTTTCACCTCGTGAAAGACCGATCCCGCAAAGCCACATCGTCGGTGACGTGGGGAGTCCAACTGAAGAAACCGGTTCGGATTCAACAAATCGGTCTTTCCGATCCCGGCGTTCTTCATATTATTTCCGAAGGGCTCAGCGAGCCGCTGGTAACGGACTTGAACCGCATCTGCGAGGAGGCTTTGGCGCGACGGCTGGGGATCACCCTGGCGCTTTCCAGAAATCAGTGGAAGAAGGAAAAAAGCATCCTGGATGCAACGTGGCGTCAGATTTCACCGACGGACTTTGGCCCAGGCTACTGCCAGTTGCTCGAAGGCCGAATGCCGAGCCCGTCGCCTGGACTGCAGGCGAAGTGTAAGTTTGAGTTCGTGACGAAGAAATCGTTCTCGATTCAGTTCGGGCTTTTCGACTGGTTGAAGCTGAAAAGCGTGCGTGAGAGAGAGCGAAAGACTATCGTGTCCATTGGTCCGAGCGGCGATATCGTTATCGAGGAATCGGAATCATTCGAGAAGACAACTCATAACTGGGACAGCATACAGTTTCTTAAGCTGGTCAGCCGAGAAGTGTCTGATCGAGAGGGATTGAGCCAGACAGACTTCTGGACGTGGTCCGTGGAAGAAGAAGTTGGAGAGGAGAGGCTCCGGAGTCTTCTACGTATGGCTCTCCAAAGCGGGATAATTCGTGAATTCTCGATGCCGGCCAGGAGCTCGTTCCCGGCTCGGATCCGGCTGATCCTCGGTACGCTTTTCTCGGCGCAGGGCTTGGAGGAAGTGAAACTAGCCCCGGCATCTCAGAAATGGAAAACCTTGATTCGGGCGCTCGAGCTGGTTGACCCAGACAAGTATGCTCGCCACTCCTTCTGGCGCGATTGGATCGATAATCCCGAGCTTCGTGCTCTTGTCGACCGGGAACCGGTACAATCGACCCTGCTAACCCGCTATCCTGTCGCAGGCCGAACGGACGCCGAAAGGGTTATGGTCGTCAACCAATACAGGACGGTTAGGAATTTCCTGGACCTGTTGGAACACTGGAAGAGAAACGAAAACGAATTTGTTCTGCGCTATTTCGATTTGAGGATGGATCTGCCGGTTTTTGTTTTCTTTCACCTTCTTTGTCCGCCCGAGCTTCGCTCTTCTGCAGCACTTCTGTCTGGTGACATTGAGCAGAGCTGGGGCGACGTGAAGCTGTTCGAGGCTGTGAATTGACCCATGCGGTCGAAATTACCCATGGATCAGCCCGCCGGCTCAGACTTTGTATTCTGCAGCCAGTTCAAAGCTCTTCAGTACCTGGCCGAGGAAAAAGCCGGCCGTAGCGGGAAAGAGGTCGCGTTGCGGCAACTCGGAGCGCAAATACGTGGTCCAGGCCTCATAGACAAACAGAATATCGTGCCCCCAGCAGATGTCACCGTCGTTTTTCAGAGCCTGCCCCATCAGGGTCTGAAACAAATCCTGCTGCCGTTCCGCGTCCATTCCCAGAATCGCATAAACCGCCGTAGCTGAAGCATATGGATCGCTATGGCTGATCACGCTTTTCAGAACGTTGAAGGGATCAGTCGGACAGACTTTCTGGATGGTCTCGTCGAGTGCGGGGGCTTTCGGATCTGCCTCCGAGTCTCTGGCTGCCCGGTTTATGATCATAGCGGTAAGCAAGGCCGCCTTAAGTCGATCATTCGGATCGAACCAGGCGAGACATTCACGACAAAGAAAGGCTGTATGAAAAGCACGCACTGCGGGCAGCCATCTTTTGCGGCCGGCGCAGACCAGTGTTTGGGCGGCGGCCAGAAGCAGGGTGTCAAAGACACTCTCAAGCGCGGTGCGGCTTGTCAACTGTGCGACTGCAGAGACAGCTTCCCTCGGCTCTTCGAACATTATGAAATGCGAGATCATAGTGTTCTCAAACCGGGAGCTGTATCCTGCCCATTCCGTGATCGCATGCGACGGTGATCTTTCCTCAGCGCCATACGCCAGCAAATGAATTGGCCCGAAAATGGAGTCGGCTGCGTGCTTGAGACCGAGACGTTCGGCCAGCAGCCAGGATTGGGCCAGATAATTGAACTTATGCCCGCCAAGACCGAGGTCTTCCAGGGCGAATATCAAGGAGCGTGCGCGAAAATAGTCGCGATCTTCCGTACTGCACAGGAAGCTTCGGGCGAGGCGGAATGATTCCTGAAAGTTCTGTTGCAACGATGCCTTGAACTGGTCCCATCGCTCCTCACGTGTCAAGTTGCCCGGGACCGGAGAGGTATCGAAAGGCGGGGCAATCCTTCTTCTCTGTTTCCTCAGTGACCAGAGTTGTTGAGCGAAGGGTCGCCATCGGTTGGTCTCAGGCAGGGCGCTTTCGACTATCGCGGCACAAGTCAGACCGTAGAAACCATGCGGATCGTGATCGTAGACTGGCTCGTACAGTGATGGAGCGAGTGCCGATACGAGATCGGCCAACAGGGCATCGATGCTGGCATACGATTCCTGTAATTCCGTGAAAAGCGCGACAAACTGTTTAGCGTCGGAAGCACGGAGAAGCGGTTCAAATCGCTGGTTCATTGCATTCTTTCGAATTGCTTGAAGAGAAAGACCTTCAGACAATGTTACCGGGAATGCGGAACGAGTTGTAGGGTAGGAGCCAGTGTGGGATTGGGACAATGATCCGCGATTCGCGTGATCCGTGTGATCCGTCCTGTCCGTGGGCATGCCCGCAATAGGACGGATTACACGGATCACGCGGATCGCGGATCATGCGGATCAGGTTTTTGGGGAACGCTCACATTCTATCTACCTCGATACCGCCCCCTGAGGTACGCAGTATTAATGCGGGTCCTCCGCCGTTCAGCGGTCCGCGTATCGAATCCTTCTTTATCTCGACTGGCGAGGTTACTGGGAAATCGGTCCTGACCCGTCCGCCGCTGGTTTTGGCATCAAGATCGACCGCCACATTCTCGGCAAGCCGTACCTTTATGCTGCCGCCCGATGTCTCTAAACGGCAGTCTCCTTGCGGTTGCTCGGAGATCGTGGCGGTAATTCCTCCACCCGAGGTCGAGGCATCCAGCATCCCCTGCACTTCGTCAACCCGAATACCTCCGCCGGAGGTTCCCGCTTTCACATTGCCCCTGGCCCGTTGAATGGTTATCGGACCGCCCGAAGTCATGGCCGTCACGTCCCCGTCCACATCGCCGATTTGGATTCCTCCTCCGGAGGTTTCGACATCCACTGTGCCGGTGCAAGCCTGCAGCTCAATGCCTCCTCCAGAGGTTCGACCGAAAACGGGGCCCTGAATGCGGCCGAAATGCAATCCCCCGCCGGAAGTCCGGCTGTTTACCTTTCCCTCCAAATCGGTCACGGTAATCCCGCCGCCCGACGTTCGGAGGTCCACATTGAAAGACTGAGGAACCGTGATTTGAAACTCCAGCCTCATGTTCCTCCCGCGGTTCCACCACCCGCCCGGCGTTCGTACACGCACATCGACGCTGTTAGCGGATTGATTCATGTCGATCTGGATGTCCTTCAGAATCTCATTAGCGCGTGCCGGATCGGAAGTATTTGCCGCCCTCATAATGTGAACGTCAACACGGTTTTCATTCCAGGTTCGCACCTCAATCGAGCCCAAATCTGATTCCACCGTCAATTGTCCCCCGGGACTTACCTCAAAAGTCCTATCTACCGGGTCTTCAATCCCCTGCCAGGCGATTGACTCCAGCCCGCAGGCTGCGGAAAGCAGGATTGGTCCAAGCGCTAATAAACCCCACACCGATGAGCCCATAGTTCTCCTCCGTCTGATTGTGTGGTACGAATCCAGCGGCGAAAAGGTTCGATTTATCAAGGACCATCTGCACGATTGCGGGGTCCAGGCTCATGTGCTAGTGTTCACTGCCGGAGTCAAGGAGGAGTATGGAAGATCGCCGGCCCCCGCTTACTCGATCTCTGGTCCTGGTCATCGTCATTGGCGCGATTCTGCTCACTTCGTTGAAAATCATCTCCTACGGCTTCATGCCTTCGGACGATGCCCTGCGACATGCAGCCAAGGCCGTTACGCAGAAGAGCTGGCCGGAGATAGTTGTGATGCGCCCTCTGGTATTCGACGATCAGCACGCGGGATGGCACTCGTTCCTGGGCGCCGTTTACCAGGCGACCGGCTGCACCAAGGAAGACCTTGTGGTCCTTTCCGTTGTGCTCTTGGCAACACTGTTCCTGGTTGCTCCGATCCCCTGGCTACGTCGCCCTGAGATCTGGCCCCTGGTCTGGGTTTATGTTGCTATTGCAGCGGATCCTTTTGTGGTAGGGAGGATATTCCTGGGTCGGCCCTTTATATTCACCATGGCTGTCGTGTTGACCCTGTGCTTGGTCTGGCCTCGCCTCAAGAGTGAACGGCTTCCCGTTGGTACGCTCGTGCTGCTGTTGGTCGCGGTTGCTCTCTGCACCTGGTTTCATGGGATGCCGCACCTGTTTCTGATACCGCTGCTGGCGTTTGCTTTAGCTCGTGAATGGCTGGCTGCGCTTCGGCTCGCCGTCGTTCTTGTCCTGGGCATACTACTGGGCGCCTCATTGACAGGGCATCCGATTCTGCTGATTTGGGAAGCGTGGCTTCATTCTCAGCGCGCTTTTCTCGACAGCCCCTTGCAGCACATGTTGGTGACTGAATTTCAATCCTATGCAGGGGAAGGCACGCTGCCGTTAGCCATTCTTCTGGTGTTGCTGTGGCGCTGGGCTCGTGGCGAGTGGGACAGCCAGAAAATCGTTCGAGACCCGGTATTCATTCTGATGAGTCTCGGCTGGTTGCTGGGGTTTACCGTCATGCGGTTCTGGACCGATTGGGGGCTCGTGGCTGCCTTGGCTTGGTGCGCGCGAGAACTGGATGAAGTAGCCCAGCGAAAGCTGCCGATTTTTTCCAACAAACGCCTCGCTGTCGCCCTGGTCGGGGGGGGCTTTCTGTTTGTCAACCTCACGAGCGACATCGGGGGGAGATGGACAAGATCCCTCACCAGGCCGCGTTTATCGCAGGAAAACCCAAATTTGCGGGAGATGTTGCCGGAACCGGGTGGGATCGTTTATAGCGACGTTTCCCAGGTTTTTTACAACACGTTCTTCGACAACCCCCACGGGCAATGGCGGTACATTATGGGGTTTGAGCCGACGCTGATGCCTGAAGACGACCTGAAGATTCTGCGTGGCATCCAGTGGAACTGGTACGCCGATGAAGCCTTTGCCCCCTGGGTCGCTAAAATGCGTCCGGCTGATCGCATGATTTTGTTCCGGAACGGGCGTCCTGGGATCCAGGGGTTGGAGTGGGCGTCTCCTATACGTGGAATTTGGGTTGGTCGACTCCCCAGGAAACCGGCGGAGACGGAGGTGATATCTCAGACGGACGACGGGCAACAGCGATCATCCATCAACAATCAGCTTTCGGGCAGGATGCGTGCGTTGGAACCGTCCGATCGCTGAACGGTTGCGGTCGATGACTGATCGCTGTTTTTATTCACAGGCCCAGGGTACGCTAAAATTCAAACTCCCCAGTTTCTGTTCGAACTCGAGCCGTTCTCGGTGGCGTGTCAGCCGTCCATTCTCGCGCCTGAGCCATCCGAACCCATCGGCCAGAGCAATCGCTTTTTCCGTCTGGCCGGCGCCTATCGCCGCCATTATCTCGGTTTCAAGCCGCGAGAGCGTTATGGAATTGACGCTATAGTCCAGGAATGCTTCCCATGTGATCGGGCACCACTTGCTTACGATCTCGTACCCAATTACTTGTGCGTATGCCCGGATTTCAGACTGTGCCGCAACCTCCATGCGCAGCTTGAGAAAATGCAGCAAGTTATGCAAATCCATCTTCCAGTAAGCCTCGGTGTAGGTCGACAATGGAAGGTCTTTTCGAGCCTGTTCCCTGGCCACGCCCCGCTCGAGTCTTTCCTGGTAGACCTCTCGAGCGAAATCCTGTAACTCGATTTCCCGCCTTGACAGCTCGGCGCCCTGTTCAAGATCCAGGAATCCCTCGCTCCCCTGTCGATTGGAGGCTGCCTGTCGCCGCCATTGAGATGGCTCGGTCCGCTGGGCGGCATCAATGGCGACTGAATATCGCGTTGAGTATTCGTTGACGTTCGCAGTGCGGTGGCGAATCCACTGACGCCAGGTATCCATTGGTACCCGAACATGGAGCTTGATCTCGCACATTTCGAATGGGGTCGTATGGCGATGGCGCATCAGGTACCGGATCAGCCCGCGGTCCTCCTGGACGTGCCTGGTTCCCGATCCATAGGAAACCCTCGCAGCCTGGACAATCGACTGATCCGAACCCAGATAGTCCACTACCCTGACAAAGCCATCATCGAGCACGCGTATCGGCAGCCCTAGAATGGCGTCGATCTCGGGCACCGAAATCCTCGACAGTCTTTCTGTTTCTTGATTCATTGGCCCTCCAAACGCAAAAACCTGATCCATCTATGGAGACCAAGTTATCGCATGGGTGTGACTGTGCGGGAGGATACTTGCTCGGCCGCATCTTGGCGGCACTCAGTCCGTTTCAACCTTTCTCTCCCATAAGGTCGCACACCACGTGTCCGCCGATTCTGGTGAGGTGAATATGCCCGTCAGGCGGTAGTTCTTTCTGATGTAGTCTCCAATCTCCGCGTCAAAATCCTTACCGAATTCCGGCACACCGTACTCAGGAAACCGCCGATTCGACCAAATAACATACCGGACACGGTTTTGTTCGATCTCTTCGATTGTTTTCCTGGTCATGTGACCTGGAACCACCATTCCCGGTGTCATGGCACAGATGCGGATCGGGCATGGGACCCCGGTAAAGAAGTACAACGCCGCTTCTTCGGGAATCGCCAGAACTCGTTGCCCCTGCTCATGCGCCGTGCGCATAAAACTGCCTGCTGCACTCCAGGCAGGGAGCAACGGGCGTGGAAGGTAGATTGTCCCTCGCTCGCTGGTGAATGCTGCCCGCTCGTCCCTCAGATAGCGCCATCCCGGTGCCACTTCCTGTGTGACCCACAGGCAGACCATCGCGCAAACAAACAACTGGGCCGCACGGAATTTCTTAGAACCCAGAACCCTCTTAGAAGGGAAGGCGGTAGCAGCCAGCAGTAAGAAAAACCCCAGCAAGACGGGTCCATTATAGTAAATGGCGTATCCTCGGGGCACCATGCCGAACAGGGTGCGGATAGCGACGAGTGCTCCGAAGCTCATAACCACCAGCATCGCGAACGTCATCATGGACCCACGCCGCCAAAATAGGAAGGCGGTCACCGGCACTGCCAAGCTGAGAATGAAAACCATGTGAAATGGAAAGACAAGTACGCCTATATACTCGCTTAGTAGGTATGCTCCTTGGCTCTTGAGAACGAGAACACTGCCGATCAGCAGAAGACCGGAAACGGCGACTCGGATCGGCTGATTACAGCCTACGGACAGCCACAAGAGACGAATTCCAAGCCAAAACGCCGCAAGAATTGCAGTCAATACGAGGCCTTTCCATAGGTGAGACCAAGACAAAAGGAACCCCGTCGCTTTCAACCACATCGCCCCGTATCTCTGCATGAAGTAGGAGGTCGGCCAGCTCATAAAGTTTTCGTGTGTGATGAATTCCACGCCGCCGAGGGATACCATCCACGCGGCGACTGCGGCGCACAGGGTGAGAGCCGGCAGGAGGGCCAGGAGGTTCCGGCCAGTCGAAGGCCAGGACCGCTGCTGCCACCAGAGCCCGATCAACAACAGCGCCAGGACTGCAAAGCAGGCGTATCCGTACTCTAGCTTCGTGAGTAGGGCGACGGCCGCGCATATCCCCGCCCAGAATAGATCTTTCCTCGATCCACGGAGTACGGTGCGCAAAGCGAAAAGAAGAAACAAACAGGCCGTTACAGACCCGTACACAGTTGCGTAGCAGTACGGGAGCGGGTAGTTGAACAGTCCTGGACCGAACGATTGGACTAGGCAGACATAGCCGATAGCGAACGCTAACGGCCAGGAGGAGAAGTACAGCATAGCCCGGGACAGAGACAGGGCCACCACTAACGCGGCGAGTGCTCCTGCCGCGTACATGACTTCAACCCGGATTCCAAAGACCCGAAACAACAGGCTGTTCAAGTACGGAGCGCCCGGACCATAGGGGTACCAGACGTCGCGGTACAGTGTTTTCCCCTCGGCAACTGCCGCTGACACGAATAATTCTCGGCCGCAGTCGATAGTCACACTGCCCCACCTACCCCATCCGTAAAGGACCAGTCCCAGCCACACCAGGCATAACACTGCGATCACCAGCCGGTTTGCGAGTCGATGCGATGTGCCTGGGTTGAACTCTACAGGCGGGAACGCCCATTCACGGAGTCCGGTCATGGAGGATGATAATAATCTTGGGCATCTGAAAATTGTCAAGGAATTAAAGATTGTCGGGTCTGGCGGTAGACCAGCCAGGCATGGCCGGCGGCTGCACTATGGTCACCCCGGTTTGTCCGGAAGAACGGCGGTGTTGTAAAATTCTGCGGATGCCGCAACGGCGAAAGACCCTAACAGTAAGAGTCGGAGATGTTTTGGTGGGGTCTAACCACCCGATAGTGGTTCAGGCGATGACTAACACCGACACGGCCGACGTTGAAAAAACGGTGCGGCAGGTGCGCGAACTGGTCGAGGCGGGCGCCGAGCTGGTCCGCGTGACTGTGAACACCGATGCCGCTGCCAGGGCGATCCCGGAAATAAGCGCTCGCCTGGCAGACGAGGGCGTTACGGTTCCGCTGATTGGCGATTTCCACTACAATGGCCACGTCTTGCTCAGGCGGTTTCCCGAATGCGCCCGTCGCCTGGCGAAGTACCGGATCAACCCGGGCAATGTCGGAATGGGGAAACACCGGGATACAAATTTCCGGCAAGTGATCGAAGTGGCTCTCGAAAACCAGAAGCCTGTCAGGATAGGGGTAAACTGGGGTTCGCTGGATCAAGGCCTTCTGGCCGAAATGATGGACCGAAACGCGGCCCTGCCGGAGCCAAGGGAGTCTGGCCAGGTGGTGCTCGACGCCATGGTGGAAAGCGCCCTTCAATCGGCCTCACTCGCCGAGGAGTTCGGCCTTCCCCGCGATCAGATCATTTTAAGCGCGAAGGTTTCCTCAGCCCCTGACCTGATCCAGGTTTACCGCGGCCTGGCAAAGCGGTGTGATTATCCTCTTCACCTGGGCCTTACGGAAGCTGGAATGGGAAGCCGGGGGATAGTTGCCAGCACTGCCGGCATGGCGGTTTTGCTCCAAGAGGGCATCGGCGACACGATTCGAGTCAGCCTGACCCCCCGACCGGGAGGCAATCGAGCCGAGGAAGTCACAGTGGCTCAGCAGATCCTCCAGGCTCTCGGCCTGCGAAGCTTCGCACCCCAGGTGAGCGCCTGCCCAGGATGCGGCCGGACCACCAGCAGTTTTTTTCAGGAATTAGCCGAACGCGTGCAGCAGCATGTACTACAGGCGATGGCTTCCTGGTCCAAAGTTTATCCGGGGGTTGAGGAGCTGAAAGTGGCAGTGATGGGTTGTATCGTCAATGGTCCGGGAGAGTCAAAACATGCCGATATCGGCATTTCTCTGCCCGGGACGGGGGAGGATCCCAAGGCCCCGGTTTACGTGGACGGGCGCCACTTCACGACTCTCAAAGGCCCTCGCATTGCCGACGACTTCATCCAGATCCTGGAAGATTACATAAAACAGAAGTATGGTCCCAGCAAGCATATGCATTAAGGAGGAGACCTTTTCACGATGATCCAAGTTGAACATCTAACGAAACGTTTCGGCTTGGCCACCGCCGTTGAGGACGTCAGTTTTGAGGTCGGAAAAGGAGAAATCCTTGGGTTTCTTGGACCAAACGGTGCCGGGAAAACGACCACAATGCGAGTGCTCGCGGGTTTTTTCCCGCCCAGTAGCGGGCGAGCTTCGGTTGCCGGGTTCGATGTGTTCGAACAACCTCTCGAAGCCAAGAAGCGGGTTGGCTACATGCCTGAGAACCCCCCGCTTTATACCGAGATGGCTGTCGACGAATTTCTCCGGTTTGTCGGCAGAATTAAGGGACTGCCCTCCGACAGGCTGGAAGCCAGGCTTCAGGAGGTCAAGGAACTATGCGGCCTTCAGGGAACCGGTCAGCGTTTAATCAAGCACCTCTCCAAGGGCTTTAAGCAGCGCGTTGGACTAGCTCAAGCTATTATCCACGACCCTGAGGTGCTGATCCTCGACGAGCCGACCGTTGGACTGGATCCCAAGCAGATCATTGAAGTCCGTGAACTGATCAAGCGCCTGGGTGGGGTGCACACAATCATCCTTTCCACTCACATCTTGCCGGAAGTCAGCATGACCTGCCAGCGGGTCATCATTATTAACAAGGGACGTATCGTAGCGGTTGACACTCCCGAGAACCTGACCAACCAACTGCGAGGCGGAGAGCGCATCGAGCTGGAAGTACAGGGCCCGGTCGACCGTCTTCCGGCTGCGTTGTGCACGATCCCGCATGTAAAGAACGTCCTGGTAACTGCCAACGGCGCTGGGAATGGGCTGCACAAAGTGGCGGTTGACGTGGATGGTAAGGACGACATCCGTCATCTGGTGGCCCGCAAAGTTCTGGACTCGGGTTTTGATCTTTACCAGCTGAAGACCCAATCAATGACCCTGGAAGAAATCTTTCTGCAGCTCACTACCGAAGAGGAGGCGGCATGAAAAACTACGTCGCCCTGATGCGCAAAGATCTTCATACTCTGTTTGTAAGTCCAATAGCCTACGTCGTTCTGGCTGTTTTCTTTGCAGTGGCCGGCTATTTCTTTTACATCATCCTGACAAGCATCATGCAACGGGTGATGGAAATGAGTTTCACCGCGCAGCAGTTTGGATCGCCGCCGCAGCCAGTCGATGTTCCGGCCGTCGTGATGAGAAATTTCTTCGGCATCCTGAGCACCATACTCCTCTTCCTCGTTCCCATGATTACAATGGGGGTCATAGCCGAGGAAAAGAAGCGAGGGACGATCGAGCTACTCCTGACCTCGCCGATCACCAATACCCAGCTGATCCTGGCGAAGTTCTCGGCGGTCATCGTGTTTCTGTGTCTCATGCTGGCCCCGACGATCGCCAACTCGATCCTGCTCTATTTCTTCTCCGATCCAACGCCCGCACTTTCGCCGTTTCTGGTCGGATACCTGGGCGCATTTCTGTTGGGCGGTTCGTTGCTGGCAGTGGGTCTGTTCATATCCTCCCTGACTGAGAATCAAATCGTGGCCGCAGTATTGACGTTTGGAGTCTTCATATTCCTTTGGGTGCTCGACGCATTGGCGGAGCCGGCATCCACAATAGGAAATGAAGTGATCCGCTACTTGTCGGTGCTGAATCATTACGATGATTTCACCAGGGGCATCTTTGATACTCAGCACCTGGTGTTCTATCTCTCGTTTATCTTTCTTGGTCTGTTCTTGACGTCACTCTCATTGAATTCCGCGAAATGGAGGCAGTAACGTGACAAGAAAGATTATCGACAACCTTATTTATATAGGCCTCGCCGCAGCCTTTGGCGGATTCGTCTACTATTCTGTCAATAACCAGTGGGATTGGCGGGCACAGGCAGCGGTCTATACCGGCCTCGGCCTGATTGTCCTCTACGTCGCTCTGAATTTCTCTCGAATACGAGCAGCCTTGTCCGGGCGGGCCGGAAAGTACGGAACGACCGCCCTGACCATCGCGTTTCTCGTGGTTGGCATCCTGGTGATGCTCAACTTCCTCAACTTCCGTTACCATAAACGTGTGGATTTGAGCTCGAACCGGCAGTTCGAGCTGTCCGAACAATCGCGAAAGGTCGTGCGCAACCTGAATCACCCGATTCAGATTATCGGTTTTTACCACGACGACCTGGGGGCCAATCAGTTCCAGGACCTGATGAAGGAATACCGCTATGTTTCCTCGAAGGTGGAGACGAAGGTGATTGACCCGCAAAAGGATCCGGGAAGCGTACAGCAGTACAACGTACAGCGGAACGGTCAAGTCGTGATCGTCAACGGGCCCCGCACGGAAATCATTGACGAGGCGCGTGAAGAAAAGATCACCAATGCCATTATCAAAGTCACTCGCGAAGGCGAGAAAGTCGTTTATTTTCTGACTGGCCACGGGGAAAAAGGCATCAACGACTCCAGCCCCACAGGGTATTCGTCAGTCCGAGAAGCGATTACCAGGCAGAACTACCAGGTGAAGGAACACAACCTGGCGCAGGAGAACAAGATTCCCGACGATGCCAGCGTCATCGTGTCGGCTGGGCCAAAGGTCGAGTTCTTTCCCAACGAAGTCGAGCTCCTGAAGAAGTACATCGAGGGAGGCGGCAAATTCTTGCTTTTGACCGATCCTCAGACCGAGTTCAAAATGACGGATTTTCTGGCGACTTACGGAGTCAGCCTGAGCGGGAAAATGGTTATTGACGCCAGTGGGATCGGCCAATTCCTGAACCTCGGGCCGGCTGTTCCCCTGGTTGCGGACTACAGTGAGCACGCCATCACCAAGGAACTCGGCAACGTTATGAGCTTTTTCCCGACGGCACAGAATATCAAGCAGGTTTCCAGCCCGGCTGGTTTTCAGACTAATCGGCTTTTCTCCACTTCCAGGCAGAGCTGGGCGGAGAGCAAGCTGGAGGGTGACGAGGTCACATTCGATGAGAACCAGGACGAGCGGGGACCGCTCGACTTGGGGGTCGTTGCGACGAAAAGTGTTACGAGCGATCAGTCTTCAGGGGACAGCGATCAGTCTGCAGAAGACAACGACAAGTCGGACGAGGATTCGAATGAAAAGGCTGAAAAAGAATCGCGAGTCGTGGTAATCGGTGATTCCGATTTTGCCAGCAACGCTTATGCGCGTGCCGCCTCAAACATGGATGTGCTGCTCAATTCGATCAGCTGGCTGGCTGAGGATGCCGACCTCATCGCGGTGCGCCCCAAGGAGCCCGAGAATCGAATGGTGAATCTCAACTTCCGGCAGTCAAAACTGATTTTCTGGGGAACCGTTATTTTCTTGCCGCTGATCACGTTGTCCGCAGGCATAGGCGTGTGGTGGAGGAGAAGGTAAATAATTCGCTATGAAGACGATCGTTATTCTCCTTGTGATTTTTGTCGGGTTGTTCAGCTTTATTTATTTCTACGAAATCCAAGGCGAAAAAGCGAGGCAGGAGGCTAAGGAAAGGGAAGAAAAGCTCATCCAGTTGGATCGTGACAAGATCAACGAAATCGAGATTGTCCGAAAAGACAAAGACCCGATCGTCCTGAAAAAGTCGGGTGACAACTGGTCGATGCGCCAGCCGATCGAAACTCCTGCCGATTCGAGTACCATCGATATCCTTCTAAGTGCCGCCTCCAGTGCTCGAATCGATCGTAAACTTGAACAAGCAGCCACGGAAGCGGCCAAGTACGGGCTCGACGATCCCCGGATCCGGGTGGTTTTCAAGGCGGACCAGGATCAGGTGCGGCTGCTCCTCGGTGCTGACGATTTCACCGGCAGCAAGGTTTACGTTCAAGTTGAAGGGAGCTCTGACGTTTACCTGACTTCCGATTATCTGTATACGTGTGCCGACAAAGAACTCAAAGAGTGGAGAAACCGCAAGGCCTTGACCTTCGACCGGAACCAGGCACAGAACATCGAAATAGATCGTGGATCCGACCAGATAAAGCTCGAGAAAAAAGGCGATAAGTGGCTCCTGGTGCATCCGATTTCTGAAACCGCTGACGAAGGGACGATCAACAGCCTTCTTTCAACTCTCGAGTATGCCGAAGCCCAGGAGTTCGTGGCCGAACAGCCCGAAAACCTGAAGCAGTACGGTTTACAGACCCCGGCTGTCACCCTGAGAATTCGAGAAGAAGGTAAAGACAGCTGGTTAACACTTCAGCTCGGGAAGAAGCAAGGCGATGAATACCTGGCCCGCAACCTCGAGCGCACTCCGGTGTTCACGCTTAAAAGCGAAGTCTATGACAAGCTGACTCAGAAGCTTTGGGAGTTCCGGGACAAGAGTGTGGTTGATGTGGAGCAGGATCAGGTCGCTCAATTGACGTTCAAGCGAGAGGACACAGAGATCACGTTGAAGCATCAGGATGACGGGAAGTGGCTGGTGGAGAAACCGGATTCCTTGAAGGGGAAAGAGGCTTATACCTGGAAGTTCTGGTATCCACTAACCGACATCAAATACGAGTCGATAGAGGCGGCTGGAAAGGTCAACACGGGTTCCGCAACGCCTGACGTTCACGTTACGATAACCCTGAAGGATGGCAGTCGCAGAACCTACGAGTTCTTCCAGCAAGGTGATAAGTATCTGGCCAAAAAGGTAGACGCTCAACGGGTTGGTTCGATAACAAAAGAATCGTTCGAAGCCTTGCAGTTCAAGCCAGAAGAACTGGCTGGCAGCTGATAGCTGACAGTGGCGTGCCCCGTGCCTCCCTGCAACCCCCTCTGGTTGCGGCTGGCCAGCCGCGCTGTGCCATCAGCGGATGAACTCTTTACTGGCCGAATGCTCCAATTATGAACATCGGTATTACCTGTTACCCCACGTATGGCGGCAGCGGCGTAGTGGCAACTGAACTGGGGCAACATCTTGCACGCCTGGGTCACACCGTTCATTTCATCAGCTCCGCCCTTCCCATGCGGCTCATGGAACTTGGCGAAAAAGTCTTCTTCCATGAAGTCGAAGTCATGAATTACCCCCTGTTCGAGCACGTTCCGTACGATCTTGCTCTGGCAACGAAAATGGTGGAAGTGGCGCGCTTGCGCAAACTTGATCTGTTGCACGTCCACTATGCGATACCGCATTCCATCAGCGGCTACCTGGCGCGGGAAATTGTCAAGCCTCAGCATCTGCCGGTTGTGACAACGCTCCACGGCACTGATATAACGCTGGTGGGACGAGATCGCTCCTACTTGCCGGTGACCCAATTCGGCATCCAGCAAAGCGATGGAGTGACGGCCGTCAGCCATTTTCTCAAACAGGCGACCTTGTCGGAGTTTTGCGGAATTTGTGACATCCGGGTGATTCCCAATTTCGTCGATACCACTAAGGTGCGCCGTTTCTTTTCAGAGGAGATCCGGGAACGCTTTGCGCCTCGCGGTGAGCGCATATTGGTCCATGTCTCGAATTTCAGACCAGTCAAACGCCTCCCGGACGTTATCAAGATCTTTCACCGCGTGCAAAAGGAAATCCCGGCGGTTCTGCTGATGATCGGTGACGGCCCGGAACGCTCTAATGCTCAGTATCTCGTCAGCCAGATGGGCATCTCCAATCGAGTTTTCTTTGTCGGTATGGTGGGGATGGTTGAAAGCTACCTGTCCGTTTGCGACCTGATGCTGTTACCGAGCGAGACGGAGAGCTTTGGTCTGGCAGCGCTTGAAGCGATGGCGTGCGAAGTTCCAGTCGTGGCATCGCAGGTTGGCGGCTTACCCGAGCTTGTAGAAGACGGCAGATCGGGATATCTCCGGCCGCTGGGTGACGTGGAGGCGATGGCGGCAGTCGCTTTGGAAATCCTCGACGACCGGAACCTCGACACCTTCCGCAAAGAAGCACGCCGGCGAGCTGTCGAGGAGTATTCTGCCACCAGGGTCATCCCGAAATACGAAGCGTATTATCAAGAGGTAATCGAGAAAAGCTGCTGTTAGAAGCCAGGAAACGCGACATCTCGCTCTGGCTGAATAACTGGCTTTATCCGCGCAATCCGTGTTATCCGTCCTATCCGCCGGCTGGTTACCCGCGGATAGGACGGATACCACGGATTGCGCGGATAAAGCCGCCGGTCCTTTCAAATCTCCACGATTACATCGCAGATCTGGTCGATAGCCTTTCTTGCCGCCGCAGAGCTGAAAGAATGGTTGTTGACCAGTATCGAGAAAGACAGCATTTTCCCGGAGTTGGTTCGAACGTATCCCCCCAGCGTCGTAACGTTCTGAAGGCTTCCAGTCTTGCCGAAAACGCGAAGGAAAGCCGGCGTGTGTAGCATCCTGTGCCGCAGAGTGCCGTCCAGACCGGAAATGGCCAGGGTATCGAGAAAATCCGAGAAGTAGGGTTTGAAAGCGACATGGCTCAACAGCATGGTCTCGGCGCGAGGTGTGATGAGGTTGTATCGGGAAAGCCCTGAGCCATCGAATAACCGCGCAGTCGATGGTGTTACTCCCGCCTCTCTCAGGAAATCGTACACGACCTCGAGACCTGCCCGGTCGGACCCGTTGCCTCTGAACTGGGCCCCGAGTGTTCGCAGCAAAATCTCGGCGTGCAGGTTCTGGCTCTTCTTGTTAGTGTGGCTGATGATCTCGAGAAGGGGTGGCGACTCATGCATGTAAATCGGATTGGCCGGGGACCGGTTCGGATCGTCGCCGGCGTGCCGAGCACGAGCGATACCCTTCACCTTGACGCCGTTCTTGATCAAACGCTCGCGGAACAGGCGCGCGGTGTACAAGGCAGGATCCTTGACCAGGAAGTTATGACTGGTGCCTCTGCTCCTGCGGGCGATTTGCCCACTCAGAGTGACCCGGTCGGAACCCGGTTTTCGATTCCATCGCACCGAAGTCCGTCCCTTGCTAACTGTCTTGGTATTGTTAACGACGGTTAGCAGTGAATTCGAGGGGTAAACGAATACCCTGGCCGGGTGGCCTACCCGTCGGTTGGGAAGAAGACTGAGAGTGATCAGGTTGTTATTGAACGAAAGTGCTGAGACCGCCGCCCCATATTCACGCGCGAGGTCGGACGCTGTCCACCCGTCGCCGTAGGGAGCAAACGTAAAGTAAGAATCGTCTCCGATGACATCCCCGTTGACTTCCAGAATGCCCGATTCTCGTACTTTCTGAGCCATCGTGTCGAGATGGGCGAACTGGTTGGGCAAGTTCTGGATGCTACCGCTCAAATCGGGATCGCCCTGACCGAACAAGACAAGATTACCTGTCAACCGGTTGTCAGCGGTGACGGTTCCCTCGTAAGCCACGTAAGTCCGAAAGCGAAAATCGGGGCCTAGCCGGTCGAGGGCGGCGGCAGTCGTGAAAAGCTTGACATTGCTGGCCGGCGGGAAAAGCTTGTCGCTGTTGTAAACGAAAACAGGGGAATCGTCATGAACCACGCGGATGTCCACTCCCCATTCGGCCTGCGTTAAGGCCGGCTTCTTAAGAATGGTCGAGATCTTTCGCCCAACCTCAACATACCGGCCGTCTGGGTCATATCCAAGCGGCAATGGAGGAGGCGGTTCCAGAGGCTCCGCCTTGGGAGGGGTCGGGGGGATCTCGAGCCGGTCTCCCGTGTCAACAAAACCCGCCGGCTTGCTGCTTTCGTCGGCAACTGG
>Ga0116188_1001869_pt1 | contig 17432 bp, 18 predicted proteins | sample AD_JPNTR2_MetaG_FD_89807 | JGI IMG/M metagenome (GOLD analysis project Ga0116188, IMG submission 89807) | Active sludge microbial communities of municipal wastewater-treating anaerobic digesters from Japan - AD_JPNTR2_MetaG | ecosystem: Engineered > Bioreactor > Anaerobic > Digestate | place...
ACGGCAGAAACGGCATGCTGCGGGCGGTGCGCTCCCTGGGCCCCGATCTCCTGACCATCATCCGACGTCACGACGGACAGGCATTCGGATTCGCCGGTAAGAACTTCTACGCCGAATTCCTCGCCGCATTGGAGGCCTCGCGCAACTACCAAAAGTACTTTGGGGACTTACCGATCGCTGCTCCTCTTGCTTTCGATTCGGTCGTTTTGGACCGCGCCTGCCGTACCGACCGACTGGTAAGCGCCCTCAACCTGGACCGCGATGCTATTGCGCGAATGAACCCTCATCTGCGTAAGGCCTTGCGGAGCAGCCAAGCCCTCGTTCCCGCCGGCGTCACGATACATGTCCCCGAAGGTCGCGGCTCGACGGTCGTGGCGGCTCTGCAGAAGCTGCCGGAGGCGAAGCGCGAACCTTTCAGAACTCCTGACGGCAGGTTGCTCTACCGTGTTCAGCCGGGAGACACCTTGTCGGCCATTGCCGCCGACATGGGGCTGTCTGTGAAGGACCTGCAGTCCAGCAACCGTTTGCGAAGTCCCGACCAGATTTACGTGGGGCAGGAACTCGTTCTTCCGCCCGGCACTTCAACAGCAGCGACGTTCGCGGGACCGCCGGAACCGGCGGGGGAGAACTGCGTGCACATCGTTCGTCCGGGCGAAAGCCTCACTGCGATCGCACGCCGCTACGGTACGACCCCACACACCTTGGCCCGGCTGAATAATCTCGAAAACCCCGATCACTTGGCCGTCGGCGCCCGGATTCAGCTTCCCGGCGGCGTATCGGCGGGATCAGAGTGCAGGCCGGCCTCGCACTATCGAGTTCGCCCGGGCGACACCTTGCTCGATATCGCCCGCCGGTTCGGTTGTAACTTGGCGGATTTGATGAACGCAAACGGAATCCCGGATCCCGATCAGCTTCCCATCGGCCTGGAACTTCTTATACCGTAGCTCGTCAAGCGGTGGAAAGGGAAGGATTCTTTACCACACAAGCGCGGGCGGTCTAAGCGGGAGACACTTCGGCTGGACACAGCACGTTCGATTACTCATCTCATGGCTTTATGGTCCTGCGCAGAGTTGTACCGCCTGGAGGAACGACGAGATTTGCGTCGGTGTCGGAACAACAGCTATGACTCGCCGGCGCAGCTTGGAGACATCCGGCACGGGCCCGTCCTCTTCTACAAGGGCGACCAAGCCGAGGGAAGAGAGTCCCTCTTCCTCCTCCAATCTCTCAACTTCCTGCAGGACTACGCTCAAACTGTCGGGGCCGGGGATACGTGTAATCCAACAGTTGAAGAATGTTCCATCTTGCGGGAAGAGACGCTCCAGGAACAGATCTAAACCCGACCACCGCCCCTTTCGAGGCAAAATCCGGGGCGCGACCACCTCACCAAGTTGCGTGTGTAATTTAGTCAGCCGATCTTCCCATGAGTGGCCGGCCGAAAGTACGACGGCGGACCGTACGTCTCTCCAGTTTTCCGTAACCGTTCGAGCCAGTTCTGGAATATCTTCCTCAGACAATCCCACAATCTCGGCCGCCTCCCGGACTTCCCTCAGGGTTTCATTGCCGCTCTCACCCAACAGGAGAACATGGGCCAAGCCGTCGGCCAGCATCGTCACCGCCACCGGGAGCCGCTCCTCCGTCCTCTGGCTCGTCACCTGTGACCATGGCAGATGGTGCTGGGCAATCGGGCGCACCGCTTCACGGCTGAATCGCCGATCCAGCAGGAGCCATTCGGCCACGGCCGCATGTGTCATGGGCAACAGCCGGCTCTCCAACTCAAACAGAGGCACTCGCCGCTCGGTCGCCAACTGAAGGATCTCTCCGTACTCTCGCTCGAACTCCTCCGCCAGAATCAAACGACCGATGTCGTGAAGAAGTCCGATCGTGAAAGCAACATCCGCCGGAAGGTGCTTTGCGGCGGCGGGACTTCGGTGAACGATTTCCGCGGCAAAGGTTGCAACGGCCACGCTGTGCTCCCAAAAACGTCCGTAATGGAGCAAGCGTTGGGGACCTTTACCGAAGCGCTCCATGATCCCCAAAGACAAGGCGATCTCCCCGATTCGATGCGTGCCGATCCTGAGAATCGCCGTGCGGGTCGACGTCACAGGACCACCCCGCGCGTAAGCCGCCGAATTGGCAACCCAAAGTAAGCGGCTGGCCAAAGCTTGATCAACCGCCGCCGCCTCTACAATCTGGTCGAGAGTTGCATCCGGCCGATCGATCACCCTGAGCAGATTCGTGATGGCGGGTCGGAACCCCTTCGGCGACGAAAGCGCCTTCAATCGGGCCACGAGATCCGACCTCGGAATCCTCAGCCCACCCTCTTCGTCCGGCCGCCTCCGGGATGAAGCGAATCGAACGATCGTCGGCCCTCGGGAGACGACGCTTGGTTCTCTCGACCCGTCCCTTCGAGATTCAACGGAGCATTCCGTTTGTCCCGCAACCGGATTTGTCGCCGTCCCTTCGGCGACCGCCGGATCCTTTGTCGGCTTCGCGGGACTGCCTGTGATCCGTGTAACTACGTCGATGAGCTCCTGCAGGGAGAAGGTCGACTTTAGCAGGTAGCCGTCCACTCCAAGCCGGACGGCTTCCAGCACAAGATCCTGCTCGGAATGAGCGGACAGGATCACCACGGGAAGAACTGTTCGACTGAAAATCTGCCGGATATTGCGCAAGCATGCCAGCCCGTCCATCCGAGGCATGGCCAAATCGAGCAAAACGATGTCAGGTTTCTCTCGATCGATGGCCTCCAGCGCCTCCAGGCCGTCTCCCGCCTCGACCACCCGAAATCCGGCGTGACGCAAAGCAAAACCCAGCGGCTCCCGTAATGCCACCATATCCTCGACAATCAGCACAAACGGAGCGTCTCTAGGCATCCTTTTCTGCACCGACTCCTTCGCTCGGCTTCAGCACCGGGAGAGCAACCTGCAATGTCGTTCCTCGAGAGTGGCTGTCGACCGACCACCGCCCGCGATGTGCCCGCAAAATTCCGAAGGCGAGTGCCAAACCTATCCCCGCCCCCTCCACGGTGTCTTCCTCCAGAAAACCGTGTGAAACGGAAAACGGCCGACCCAGCTTATCGAACAGGGCGGGGGGAATGCCTGATCCCGTGTCTCTCACTTTCACCGTCGCCTCTGCTCCCATGGGAGTCTCACTATGCTCCATAACCACCTCGACAAACCCCGCCTCTGTACAACGCAGGGCGTTGGAGAAGACATGATCAAATGCAGTGGCCAAAGCGCGGGTGTCCCCCTCCAATATCAGCGGGTGACTCGGGAGCGTCCACGTCACTCGAACCGGCCTTCCCGTCGCCGCGGAGGCCAATCGCCGGCACCTTTGATTTACCAACGCCACGAGATCCAGCTGCGAGCGCCGCCAAGGATAGGTACCCTGGTAAATCTGCAACAGGTCAAGAACCTCGTTGACGAAGCGGGAAACTTTCGCACTCTGCTCTTCGATCAGATCAATCATCCTGATCGCTTCCGCCGGCAAGGCCAACGAATCCCGAAGCATCTGGCTCACCGCACGGACGGAGGCCAGCGGCGACCGCAGTTCATGAGCAATCAGGCGTAAGGCCCGAACGCCTATGCTCACCTTACCCTTAGAGGGCGTGATCTCCGGCCTTCGGTCGCCGTCTTTGAGAATCGTCAAAATCTGCCCGAGGATCTCTCCGAACTCGTTCCTGACGACGGTGCGTCGAACACGCCAGGTCCCATCATCGCCGGCCGCCAACCACATCCTATCCTCGACCGGCCGCTCTTGATGATCGCAGAGTCCGCCGACCGCGCCGCCTGACACGGTTTCCAACCGGTCTAAGAGGTCGTTAAGCGATCGACCCGTAATCTGATCGGTACGGACCCCAATCAACCGTGTGAATTCCGAGTTTGCAAACTTCAGGTTCCCTTCGGCATCCGCGAAGCTCACCGGCAACGGTGTTTCCTCGGCCAGGGCTCGAAGAAAGGGCGTAATTTCCAACGGATCCGAATTCTTCTTCAAAGCTTCCTCTCCCGTCTACTGCACTTCCCGCGAAACATCGCCGACCACTACTCCACCGATCCTTCCCGTCCATATCATGTATCGGCACGGCCGGGTCTGTTTGTTACGAGCTCCCACTCGACTCGCTAGAATTCCGTGCTATGGAGACCAACAGGCTCGGAGTACGACAGCGCGACAAGTACAAGATCAAGCTTCAATACGTGGGAACCCGCTATCACGGCTGGCAAGCACAGAAAGATCTCCTCACGGTACAGGCCGTCGTGTCGGACTGCTTAAGCCGCCTCGCCGGAGATCACGTCTCCGTGATCGGGGCGAGCCGGACCGACGCCGGAGTTCACGCTCTCGGACAGGTTGCGCATTTCCAGTTTCGCCCCCGTCCTTCAATTCCGGATCTCCAACGCACACTGAATGCCGTTTTGCCGTGGGACATCCGCATCATGGAACTGGAAACCGCACATCGCCGCTTCCACGCCCGTTGGCATGCGACTCATAAGCGCTACGACTACCGAATTTACAACGGATCGATTCTGCCGCCTTTTCTTTACCAACGAGTCCATCACGAACCACAGCCGCTGGATGCAAGCGCCATGGGGAAGGCGGCTCGACTGCTGGAGGGAACTCAGGACTTCTCCGCCTTCGCCGCAACTTCTTCGCGCGTGAGCAACTCAGTCCGAACGCTGTTACGCTCCACCGTTATCCAACGTCGGGACGAAATCGTCTACCGGGTGGTCGGTACCGGGTTCCTTCATCACATGGTGCGAAACATTGTGGGGACGCTGCTGGAGGTTGGACTAGGCCAGCGAACCCCCGAAGACGTGCAGGGCATTCTTGAGGGAAAAGACCGGACTCAGGCGGGGCCCACAGCCCCGCCTGAGGGACTCTACCTGGTGCGTATCTGGTACGACCGAGTTTGGAGTCAACGTTCTTGACGCCGGCAGATTCAAGGATGCAACACTTCGATGGGCCGTTCCGGAGCCAGGACGTTATACGCCGGTTCTACAACCCTATACTGCCCTACTTGGAAGGTTCTCTCGCCGCGAATATCCTTGGAGGACGCCCCAACCCGAACGGCGTACACCCCGGGCTCGAGAACCCACGAAGAAGAAGACGTGTCGAAGGCAGCCAAACGCCTGGCCGGGACGCGAAAGTGCAACCGCTGACTCTCTCCAGGTTGAAGCAACTTGGTTTTGGCGAAAGCAACCAGTTCCCGTTCCGGGCGATACAAGCGGCCCCGCGGCGCTCCGACGTAAACTTGAACCACTTCGCGTCCTGCCTTCGAGCCCGAGTTGCGCACAGTCACTCCGGCCTCCAGGCGCCCGCCGGCCTCGTCCCACTCAGCCTGAAAGTCGGCATAATCAAAGCTCGTATACGAAAGCCCATAGCCGAATTCGTAAGCCACCGGCACCCCGAAAGTCGCGTAGTACCGGTACCCAACAAAAATGTCCTCGCCGTAGGTGACCTCGGCGGGTTTGCCAAACATGAAAGCGCGCGGGGCTGACTCACCTTCGGGCTGCGCAAGCTCTTGACCGGGAAAGAATTTGGCGGAAGGCACATCCTCGTAGCGGATCGGAAACGTCATCGGCAGCCTTCCCGAAGGATTCACCTTCCCCGTCAGCACGTCGGCCACAGCATTTCCCGCTTCCTGACCGGGCTGCCACGCTATCAGGATGGCGTCGGGCAGATCCCTCCAGCCGGCCGTTTCGATTACTCCGCCGATGTTGAGAATGACAACAACGGGCTTCTCCCGGGAGTGGAACGCCTCCGTTACTTGCTCCAGGAGTTCCCGCTCTTCCGGCTTCAGGGTAAAGTCTCCTTCGAGCTCACGGTCGCCGAATTCTCCCGAAAGACGTCCGACGGTTACGACGGCGATGTCAGCCTCGGCGGCTGCGGTTTCCACTTCGGCACGTTCAAACGCCCGTTCCGGAATCGGCGGCTGAGGCATAAAGGGCATCGGCTTGGGCAACTTCTCTTTCGCCTCAGGAAGGTAACGAAGGTAAGCCTGATCCACCTCCGAAAGCAACGAAAAACCCGCACCCTGGAGGCCGTCGCGAATCGAGACACTGTAGGCCTCGTTCACGTCCCCACTTCCGGTACCCCCGATGTACGTCTCATACGCGGACACACCAAAGAGGACCAAACGCTTACCTAAGTCACTGATAGGCAGAACGTCCTTCTCGTTCTTGAGTAGCACCATCCCCTGCCCGGCTGCCGATCTTGCTACTTGAGCGTGTACCGGAAGATCCGGACGATTCGAAAAGGCGTATCCACGAAACCGAGGAGAACGCAAAACGAGTCGCAAAATCCGCTCGACGTTTCGGTCCAAAACCGCCTCTTCCAGCCTTCCTTCACGGACCGCCTGTAAGATCGCCTCTTTTTGGGGAACGGTTCCCGGCATAAGCAAATCGTTACCCGCCAGTTGTTGCGCCACAGGATCGTCCCCACCAAACCAGTCGCTCACGACGAGACCTCGGAATCCCCACTCATTCCGCAAAATCGTCTCCAGCAAATCACGGCGCTGAGAGGCGTATACGCCGTTAATCTTGTTGTACGAGGACATCACGGTCCACGGCCGGCCTTTCTCCACGGCAATACGAAATCCTTCCAGGTAAATCTCCCGCAAGGCCCTCTGTGTAATGTGCTCGTTAATGGTCATGCGATTAGTTTCCTGGTTATTCGCTACGAAGTGTTTGACGGAAGTCCCCACCCCTTGGGACTGGACACCCTCCACCGCTGCGGCCCCCATCCGGCCGGACAGCAAGGGGTCTTCCGAGTAGTATTCGAAGTTCCTTCCACACAGCGGATTCCGGTGGATGTTCATCCCCGGCCCCAGGAGCACGTCGACTCCATACTCCAACACTTCGTTCCCCATGGCGGCTCCCACCTCTTTAGCCAGCTCTGTGTCCCACGAAGACGCAATCAGCGTCGCCACCGGAAAAGCCGTGCAGTAGTAGGTGTTGGGATCGTCGGGTCGCTGCGGCTGAATCCGCAAACCCGCGGGACCGTCCGCCAGCACAATCGAAGGAATGCCAAGACGTTTGATCGGATAGGTGGTCCCCGCCGCACCGGGAACCAGCTCTTCGACTTCCCCCACCGTCGGTTGCCTCTCTTGCCCGGGGAGCCGCATGCCCGTACCTACCACGAGGTTGACCTTCTCCTCCAAGGTCATGGCGGCGATCACATCCTCCAATGGCGCCTTGCCCAGCTGTGGAAGTGTTTCAGTTTGGAATGCCCAGGCTCCCCGGACACCCCACAATCCCCCTAACACCACCACAAAAGCAACGACAAGACTACTCCGGATCCGTTTTGTTCTCGACATCATGATTGCCTCCTCTCCCGAAAGAACCTCTTTAAACCTCCGTACGAGCCTTCGGCGCTAAACGACCGGCGCCCGCACCAACCCTTTGAGAAACAATAACCGGTTTCTCGGGAAGCACAAGTAAAGAAAAGCAAAGAAATCGGCCCCCGGGGTTGCGGGTACCAGGTGCGAGGTAGCGCGGCACGCCGTACACGCAAAAACCACCGAAGTCCGCTACACTTTCAGACCATGACCGATGCTCGTGTCGTGCTTTCCACCGTTGACTCCGGCGAAGTCGCCCGGGACATCGCCCGTCGTCTGGTCGAGGAACACTTGGCCGCCTGCGTGAGTCTGCTCCCCGGTCTGCGTTCTATTTACTTCTGGGACGGAAACCTACAAGACGAGCCGGAGACCCTTCTGGTCATCAAGACAGGCGCGGCCTGCGTCGACCCCCTTCTGGAGCGACTCAAGCAGCTGCATCCCTACCAAGTGCCGGAAATGCTCGTTCTCTCCGTGGAAACGGGATCGCCGGACTACCTCGGCTGGATTGCCTCTCAAACGCGGCCGTAAACCGGGGTCTTGTTGTGTGACGGCTGCATCGTCTCAGTGCTCCAAGGGACCAGCCGAGGCTCCCGACTGCCATAACCCCAATGCAGCAAAACCGGCAGCGAGTTCGTCTACCACTGCCGCCACCGGGGGGGAAAGCGGAAGCCCCAACGTCAGCCGGCTCCCTTGAACGGCCAAAACCTTGATCTCGGCTTGGCTGCGACGGAGGAGCTCCTCCAGCACCAGCGAGAGAGGAAAACCGTGGGTAAGAAAGGGCAGGCTCTCGACCTCCCCGGGGGAGAAGAGAGCGACTTCGCCCGGCTTCCCACCCCAATCGGTGCAGTCCGCCACCAAAATCACATCGGGCCGTAAGCGAAGTGCCACGGGAACATAGTTTTCAGGTACGGTTCCCGCGTCAATGCACAAGGCTTGGGGGATGTTCTCCGCCACGGCCTGCACCAGCGCCGGGCCGAAACCGTCGTCTCCGCGCAAGCTGTTACCAACCCCGATCAAGACGGCACGACGGCCGCGACGGATCAGCTGGAGCCGGTTCAAAACTTGCTTTACGCCGTCAGCCATTAAGTTTGTTCCGGCGTCACGGTGGTTCGTCTCCGGCAACGGGCACACAGGATTTTGAAGCGGTCCGACCGAAACTCTTCCCGAAAGGGCGCAGCCGGATCGTCGTCAAGAATCCGCAACGCCCGGAGCTTCGTGAGGTACAGCGTGGGATTGGAGAAGGCCTTGGCCCCTAATCGCTCCGCCAGCCACAATAAATGATCCACCGTCCCGATGACCCGCCCACAGCACTCGCACAGTTGCAGCGCCTTCTCGACCGTTTCCATAGCCTTCGGACGCTCGAAGAACGAAAGCTCCCACTCCCGGGTCAAACGAATTCCTCGATGGTCGTTAATGCAAACCGCCTCACATTGTCCACAGAAGATGCAAGTGTCCGTATAGTGGATCATCACGCGGCGGGGGCGATCGCTTTCCAGTATGTCCTCGTGACTGATCGCTCCGGCGGGACACACTTCCTCACAGGCCAGACAACCTAAGCAGGCATGAGGGTCAAAGCGCGGTTGGCCGCGGAAGCCGGGATAGGGAACGTGGGGCTCGGCCGGGAATTTCGACGTATACGGCCCGACAACCAAGGCCCGAGTCGCTTCCACCAATTCTCGAAGCTTCGGATACTTCATGCCTGCACCCTCTTGATTAGCCCCCGGCCCTCGGGTCCGAAGGGCTGCCGTCCACGGTTGACACCGTGTCTTTCATGGCGTCTACAACGCTGCCCGACCACAAGGGGATCCCCGCCCGCCGGCTTCCACGGGATATCGCATGCGCCGCCACCGGCGCCGTCAAAAGGAGAAACAGCCCACACAGCAAAGCCTTTAGCGCGATGGAAACCGAACCGGATAGAATCGCCACCCCCAGAAGAGTGCCGCAAGTGCCCAAGGTGACGCATTTCGTGGCGGCCTGAAGGCGATTGTAAACATCCGGTAGGCGGATTAAGCCCAGGCATCCGAACAAAGTGAACGCAATCCCCAAGACCAGCAGCGTCATGCCGATGTAATCAGTCATCGTAACGTCGTCCTTCCAGAAACTTGGCCAGAGCCAGTGAGCCGATAAAGCTCTGTAGGGCCCACACGATGCCTATGTCCAGATACCATGAGCGGCCGGTCGTCAGGGCTAGAACTCCACAAATTCCGACAATCAAAATACCCAGGATGTCGACGGCGACGATCCGGTCGGCGGCGGTAGGACCGAAAAGGACGCGTAGCAAGCACAAAACGGCACCGACGACGAGCAAATTGAGCACTCTCTCCACCAGCCCGGCGTACGGGAGTAACTCGAAACTGGGCGGATGAATCGGGCGAATCGTCACCCACCCCACGAGCACCACGAGAGCTACAGCTCCCAAAAGCCAGCTGATCCACTGCCTCATGGCTGACCGTCCTCGTCTTCGAAAATTTTCCGCAAGATGGGTTCGAATCTCCCGGCCACCAGTTTGGTCGCCTTCTCCACGTCGGTCGCTTTCACATCGATCCAGTGAACGAACAACCGGCCGTTGGCCTGGTCGATGTCCACCGTCATGGTGCCCGGCGTCAGCGTGATGGAATTCGCCAGAAAAGTCAGGCCGATGTCGGAGACCAAGCTTGTGCGCACCTCTACGATCCCCGGGCGAATCGGCAGCCGGGGATGGAGAACCCGATAAGCGACATCAAAGTTCGCTTTCAAAACCTCCCACAAGAAGAGAGGAACATACTGCAGCAGGAAATACACATAGCGTCGGGGATGCGTCAATAGACGGCTGCGCCCCACAAAGACGTGTCCGGCAACCCAGGTGGCCAAGCCGCAGAAGATCAAGCCGGCCACGAGGTTCTGCAGATCGACCGGCCACGTAAGCCCAACCCAAACCACCAGCGCCACCAGGAAGAAGACCAGTCGACTCATCATGGCCAGTACCTCACCAGGGATTCAGCCATACCGGCCGGTCCCGCTCCCAACACGCCTACGGCGGGGTCCAGGAACCAGCTCCGCAATTCGGGAAGCCACAAAACACCCCCCACCACACAGATCAAGGCCAGTATGACCAGAGCCGTTCGCATGCTGACGGGAGCTTCATGAACGTTCCGTAGGCGCTCGGGTAGGTCACCCAGGAAGGCGTATTTCAACACCTTGGTAAACGACGCAAGCGTCAAGACGCTCACCACGACGGCCCAAAAGGCCGCCCAGTAGTGCTCCGCTTGGATCGCCGCCAGAATCACCAACAGCTTGCTCCAAAAGCCGTTGAACGGCGGGATACCGGCAATCGCCATCGAGGCCGCCAGCGTTGTCCCTCCCGTGACGGGCAGCCGATGATTCAGGCCCCCGAGTCGTCTCAGGTCCCGCGTCCCCGTAGCTTGTTCCACCACACCGGAGTCGAGGAACAAGAGCGATTTGAAGATGCTGTGGTTGAACAAGTGAAACAGGCCGGCCGCCAAACCCAAAGGTGTTCCCAGACCTACCCCTAAAATTATGTAACCCACCTGACTGATCGAGTGGTACGCCAGCAAACGCTTGAAATCCCACTGCCCTACGGCAAGAACGACTCCGATCAACATGGAAAGGATGCCGAGGCCGATCAAGATTTCCGAAATCGCGGGAGTGAACCCGAGCACACAGAAGATCACTCGGCACAAGGCATAGACCCCTAGGGACTTGATCAAGACTCCCGACAGCATGGCCGAAATCGGAGCCGGCGCCGAAGGATGGGCGTCGGGCAGCCAGGCGTGGAACGGCACCAGGGCCGCCTTCAGGCCGAATCCGAGAATAAAGAATCCCAGCACGATCCCCTTAAGGGAACCGGACTCGCGAGCCTGCAGGTACGCCGCCATATCCGCCATGTTGAGCGTCGATGTATAAGAGTAGAGAAGGACCAGTCCCAAAAGAATGAACAGGGAGCCGATACTGCCCATGACGGCATACTTGAAAGCGGCCTCCAGTTCATGCCGCTCCGTTCCAAACGCCACCAAACCGTAACTGGCGACTGCCGCAATCTCCAGCGTCACAAACAAGTTGAAGAGGTCGCCGGTCAGTACCACGCCGTTCATCCCCGCCACCATCAGTAGGAAGAGACAGTGAAACTGCCAGCGCCCCGTAAAGGCGTCCAGATAGCGGAGAGCGTAAAGAACCACGGCCGCTGCGACAAGATTGACCGTGACCAACATGAACGCACTCAATCCGTCCAGCACCAGACTGATGCCGAAGGGAGGCTTCCACCCCCCGACGGTGTACACCCAAACGGCCGACTCCTGAAGCTTGGTCAAGGACCAAAAAGATCCGAGACACAGTGAAACGGTCACAGCCAGGCTCACCCCGTCCGAGACCCATCGTCGTCCCCGGCCCAGCACAGGAAGCAGAAAGGCTCCCGCCAACGGCAATGCGATAAAGAGCGGAATCACATGCCACATAGCGCCGCTATCCTTTCAACTCCCGCACTTCCTCGATGTCGTAGGTGCCGTAGTGGGCGTAGATCCGCATGGCTATGGCGATCATCAGCGCCGTGGTGGCCAGACCGATCACTATGGCGGTCAAAACCAGGGCGTGGGGCAGCGGGTCCACCATCCGGGTAGGGCCGCCTCCCGCTTCCACAATGGGAGCAAACGCCCCCGTCCGATAAGCCACCAAGACGAACAGCAGGTTGACCGCCGCTTCCGCAACAACCAGGCCGAGGATGATCTTCACCAGATTCCGCTTGGCCAGCATCCCGTAGAGGCCGACACAAAACAAAACGAAGCAAAGGAAATACTGGGTCATTTTCGCCGCTCCCAATCAAAGCGGAAGAAAACCAAAGCCAAGAAGACACTGAACAGACCGGCTCCCACCTTTAGACAGATCGCGATATTGGCCGGAGGAACAATCCCGGCGCTGAACAGGGCGAAGGGTTCCCCTTTCGGTAAGAAGTTTCTGAAGAAAACGCCGCCCAGAAATCCGAGCAGTGCAATTCCCACGAATAACAACGCGCCCAGACCTTCTACGAGTCCGGTCACTCGTGCCGGCAAAGTCGCCTCGGCGGCGTCTCTGCCAAATGCCAACGTCAGGTGCACAAAAGACAAGGCCAGGATGATTCCCCCGACAAAACCGCCCCCCGGAGTCAGGTGCCCGTGCACCACGATATACCAGCCGTACAGAAAGATGAGTCCCACGGTAAGCCGGGTGACGGTCTTTACCACGACCGTCATGCCGGCTTCCTCTCTTCTTTCTAACGGCGGTTTTTCACTCTTTTCCATGTTCCGCCCCTTTCGAAACCTGCTTGCCCTTCCGCCCCTGAGCCCGCAGCACCGTCAGCACCCCAATCACCGCAGCGAAGAGCACGGTCGCTTCTCCCAGCGTGTCGTAGGCCCGATAGTCCAACAGCACGGAAGCCACCAAGTTGGCGGCTCCCGTGTCCGCCAGCCCCTGATCCAGGTACGTTTGAGCCACGCGCACGGACGGACTACCGAAAGCCGGGAGTTCTTTCAGTCCCGGAACCAACAGGATGAGAAAGACGGCAGCGAAGCAGAGTCCCGTCAAGATTCCCACCGGCCGCGAAATGAGCGGCGATTGGGGAAGTTCCAGCCGCAATGTGGCGCGTATCAGCAGGATTACCGTAATGATCTCGACCGCCAGCTGAGTGATGGCCACGTCGGGAGCCTGCAGCAGCAAAAACACCAGGGAGAGCACCAGCCCCACGGTTCCGACCGCCACGACGGCGGACAGAAGGTTCTTGACTTCCAAGGCGATAATCGCCCCGACAATCATCAGGATCAAGAGCACATCGACCATCATGGCGAGCTCCTGAGGTAGAGAAGGACCACCAGCACCCCCACCAGACACCAGGTCACGTAACGGGGAAGCAGGCCGTTGTGACCTTCTCCCAAAAGGCGGCTTACGCCCAGCACCAGACGCTTTCCCAACTCGTAGAGGTCAAACCATCCTTTTTCCGCCGCCCCGTACATACGATGCAGGAACGGCAGCAACCGCACGGTACGGTAGAAATCGACGCCCGAAACCCGCATTTCCGGAAATTGCCGCAGGATTTCTCCTCCGACAAAAGGCTCGACCTCCCTTAAGCGTGGGAAAGCGGCGAGGGCATAGATCAGAAGCCCGACGGCTCCGGCACCCAACAAAAGCACCGTAGCGATCCCCGGAGACCAGACGCCAAGCGGTTCCAGCGGTGCGGCAAGTGACGGAGCAATCCAAAGACCAAGGGGTATCGTCGCCGGCAAGATTCCAAAGACAACGCATAGGACAGCCAAAAAGAGTGGAGGAAAGCGCATCCACCAGGAGACTTCTTTTATGGTCGCCAGCTTTTCCTCGGGCAGAGCGCTCCGCCCGAGGAAAACAGCATGCATCAGCTTCATGAAACTGGCTAGAGTGAGAGCCGTCCCCAGCATGGCCGCCGCCAGCCAAATGAACCACGAGGCTTGGCCCTGGCGGCCGGATTCGAGAATACCTTGATAAACCATCCACTTGGAGGCAAATCCGTTCAGAGGCGGGATACCCGAAATGGCCAGGGCCGCCACGGCAAAGGCCGCAAAGGTCCAGGGAAGCCGGCCTGCCAAGCCGCCGAGCCGGTCCAAATCCCCGGTACCCGTCCGCTCCTCCACCGCCCCTCCGCACAGGAAGAGACACGACTTGTAGACCGCATTGTTGAGCATATGGAACAGCCCGCCGGCCGCTCCGAGCACCGTCCCGGTACCCAAGCCCAGTACCATATAGCCGACCTGGCTGACGGCGTGATACCCGAGCAGCCGCCGCACGTCATGCTGAACTAAGGCCATCATGACGGCCGCAACCACCGTGAGACCCCCCAGAGCCATCAGGAGCGTGAACATCCAAGCGGGAAGAACAAACATTTGAAGGACTAGACGAGCGAGAAAGTAAATTCCAAACAACTTATCCAGAGAACCCGGTAAGTACGCCGTCACGGGGATCGCCGCACCTTCTGCAGTGTCTGGCACCCACGTGTGGACCGGCATGGCACCGGCCTTCGCCAGAGCCGCCGAGAGAAAGCAAAGGAAGGTCAAGATCCCGGTTGCTCCAACAGCCTCCATGTGGAAACCCGACAAGGTCGCTTCCCACCAAAGCAGGTCGGCATGATTGTGGAGCCATAAGCCAAATCCCAAGATCATCAAGGCGTCGGTGGCGCCGATGATCACGAAGGCCTTCTTCGCCGCCGCCGCCGCGGTCTCCCGCCGCTCAATCCCGATCAGCAGGAAGAGAAGCAGCGCCAGAAGTCCCCACAAGGAGAGAAAAAGCACAAAGTTGTCGGCAAAGACTACGAGCTCGCCGCAGATAAACGTCAAAAGCAGGTAAACGTAGTAGCGCCCCCCGTAGCCGCGCCCACGGTTGTAGCCTATGGAGTACAGCAAAATAAGCACTGTGAAGAGGGCGACAAACAGACCCACGAACTGCGCCAGCGGATCCATGCGGAACAATTCGGAAGTCATCAAGCCCCCAACTCCTTCCTCAAGCGCTCGGTCTTCTCGCGACTAAGGCGGACGAGGTCGTACCCTCCCATGAGCTTTCGGCCCTCCGGAGTACGAACGGCCATGCGTTCCGTGCAGCAGTAACAAGGGTCGATCGCCGCCAAGATGATGGTTGCGTCGGCCAAGTTGGCTCCCTTCACCGTTTCCTTGAAGGTGGGGAGATTCATGTACGTGGGTGCCCTCACCTTGTGCCGCACCGGCCGGTTGGTGCCGTCGCTGCGGATGTAGTGAAACGTTTCTCCCCGCGGGGCCTCGATGTGGCCGATCCCCTCTCCCGCCGGGTAATCGGCGATGCGCGCATCAATTTCCCCTGACGGCAGCCCTTCAAGACATTGCCGTATGATCTTGATGGATTCGAAGAGCTCAAGTACGCGCACGACCAGCTTGTCCCAGACGTCGCCGTTGCGCCCCGTCACCACGTTCCAATCAATGCGGTCGTAAACTCCGTAGGCACAGTCCTTGCGCACGTCCTTGCCGATCCCGGAGGCCCGGGCCGTCGGACCCACCGCCGAGTATTCGACGGCCGCCTGGCGACTCAGGATTCCGACGCCTTTTAGCCGTGCCTGGAGCACGGGATCGTCCAGCACCGCCGCCTTGATCATTTCCAGCGTCGGAACGATGGAATCGATCTTCCGCAACACCGTGGGAATATCCTCCGCCCGAACATCCCGCCGCACGCCCCCAGGCTTGAACATGGCGTAGTTGTTGCGGTTTCCGGTTAGGATTTCCATGCAGTCGAGGATCTCTTCCCTGAGCTTCCAAACCCACATATAGACGGTGTTGTAACCCAGGAAATGACCGGCCAGGCCCAGCCAGAGAAGATGGGAATGGATGCGTTCCCCCTCGGCAATGATCGTCCGGATGTACCGCGCCCGCTCGGGCACGTCCATGGGAAACAGGTCTTCCACGGCCCGTACGCAAGCGTAAGGATGACTCGTCGAGCAGATGCCGCAGATCCGTTCCACCAGGAAGACCGTTTGATCAAAACTGCGGCTTTCCGAGAGCTTCTCGATTCCCCGATGGTTGTAGCCCAGCCGGACGTCGATGTCGACCACCTCCTCCCCCTCCACCGTGAGGGTGAAGAACTCCGGCTCTTCCTGCAACGGATGATAGGGACCAATCGGAACTATGGTCTTACTCATCCTAGACCCCTCTCGTACGAACGGCCTCGGAATCCCATTCCTGGTAATCGCGCCGTAACGGATGGACCCCTTCGGGCCACTGTTCCGGCAGCAAGAGCCGCCGCAGGTCCGGGTGTCCCCGGAAGTCGACCCCGAACAGCTCGTGAATTTCCCGCTCGATCCACTCCGCCGCCGGGAAGCAGCAGGCCAGCGAGTCAACCGCCGGAGCCCCACGGTCCAGTTCCACGCGGAGAGAGATCACCAGCCCGAACCGCTCCAGAGTGAAGTGATAAAGAATCTCGACGGCGGCAGGGGTATCCGTCGCGGAAGCCGTGTTGAACCTCGCCTCCAGCGTGTGAAAGAGGTAGTCGGCCACCTCGCACACGGATTCGGGCTTGATCTCCAAGTACACCCGCCGGGGGGAGCGGTCGGCGAACTCGATGATCCCCGCCCCAAAGCGCCGATGTAACGTATTAAGAACGTTCTCTCGTTCCTCCGTCCGACTCACTGCGCCACCACCTCCTCTATACCTCTTCCATCGCCGGTCGCCGGGAGCTTCATCTCGGCGGCTTTCCGGATCAGTTTCACCACACCGGCCAAAATCGCCTCGGGCTTGGGAGGACAACCCGGAATATAAACGTCCACCGGAACGATGTGATCCAACGGGACGGGACAGTTGTAACTGTCGATGAACATGCCCCGAGAGAGGGCGCATTCCCCGACGGCAACCACGAAACAAGGTTTGGGAATCTGGTCGTAAAGACGCTTCAAACGCTCAACCGCCTGCCGATTGCAGGAGCCGGTAACTAAGAGCACGTCGGCATGCTTAATGCTGCCGGCCAAAAGAATGCCGAATCGCTCCACGTCAAAGCGGGGGGTAAGACAGTCGAGAATTTCGATGTCGCAGTTGTTACAGCTCCCCGTGGAAAGGTGGAAAACCCACGGCGATTTAAGCAGCGCACGGAACCTTGCATTCATGCCCGCTTCTCCTTGCCTTCGCCAAACTCAGTAACCCAGTGTGGCCAGGACCACGGCGGCCAACGATACGATCACCATCGGACCCCAAAAGAAGCGCATGGCCTGGTCAATCCTTACCCGCGGGTTCGTGTTCCGAAGTACGGTAACGATCACCAACAGGACCAGATAACCTACCGTTCCCACCAGTAGGCCCGACCAACCGGCGCCTCCGCCACCCAGGAACAAAACCAGGAGTAGGAAAGGAAGTACGAACAGGAGCAGGTTGCGGGTAAAGCGGATAAAGGCCAGAGGAGTGCCCGAGTACTCGATAAGGATCCCGCCGGCGAGCTCGGTCTCCGCCTCGGCCAGATCGAAAGGCACCAGGGCCAGTTTCGCTTGCATAGCCACGACCGCAACAACAGCGGCCAAAACCCCCGACCAGCTACACAGTACCGGTCCGTTCTGAAGCTGCCAGCCCACGATATCGCCCATGCGAAAGCTCAAATCCGCCTG
>Ga0116188_1001873_pt1 | contig 17411 bp, 11 predicted proteins | sample AD_JPNTR2_MetaG_FD_89807 | JGI IMG/M metagenome (GOLD analysis project Ga0116188, IMG submission 89807) | Active sludge microbial communities of municipal wastewater-treating anaerobic digesters from Japan - AD_JPNTR2_MetaG | ecosystem: Engineered > Bioreactor > Anaerobic > Digestate | place...
ACCTTCAAAAACTAAACTATCTTAAAAACTAAACTATCTTCTAGTGAATGAAGTATCCTTAAATAACCCACCCACAATAGCAGAGGTGATTTTCTCACGTACCCTGGATTCTGTCAATTAATTTTTTACGAAAAAATGGCTCTTCCGGCGCGTGGGTACTTTTTTCAGTCCGCCGGATCGAATCTCTTCAGGATTCACGAAAACCCTTTTTAGTTTTTCATCTCCCGGATGGCGGCGAAAAGCTTCTTGAAGCAATCCGCCGACTCGCGCGCCGATTCGCTCCTCACGCCTTCCTCGCCGTTGTACGCCCGCACGAAGGAGGACATCCCGCACCAGGTGGTCTGCAGCACCCCCAGCATGCGTTGCTTTACCGGTTCATTGGCGTATTGACGGACCTTCTGGATGATTTCCAACTGCCCCAGCGCCACGTCCGCCTTGCGCCAGGGACAAGAGACTACGGGGAAGCCATGGAGGGCGAAATAGGGCGCGGTGGCATGCGCCTTCTCGTAATGCCAATCGCACATGACGATGTCCTTTGGAACCTGGAGGATGGCGGCTTCCGTACCATTCTGGCTTGCTTCCCATTCGCCGATGCCGGTGATCTCTCCGTTGATGAACCGGTCGCTCCACATCCACATCGTCCGCTGGGATCGCGCCAGATGATCGTGCAGCGCGGTCACCTCCCCGGCAAACAGTTCGGCTTTGCTTTTCGTCTGGCAGCGGGGGCAATCCTCGTCGCCGAGGATGAACACCTCGTCCATGCCCACATGGAACGCCCCGGCCTGGAACACCTCGGCCAGCTCATCGATCAGGGCGAAAACCACCTGATGCACATTGGGATGGAGCGGGCAATAACTGCGGCAGTAGATGCCCTCATTGTCCGGATATTTCCCGGGCGATTCATCGAATTCAGGATATTTCGTGAGCAGCGGAAACGTGTGCCTGCTCCAGGATTGATGGCCCAGACAGTTGAATTGGGGAATCAACTGGACGCCCGCGTCCTTGCAAGCCGCGACCAGTTCCTCCACATCCGCTTGGCTCAAGGCGCCTTCTTGAGCTAGTTCAGGATGGCGTTTGAACTGATACTTGTAATTGATCTCCAAGACCAGGGTGTTGACCCCCTCCTTGGGAAGGGCCTCGCGGATGAACTTGGCGCACATCGCCACATCGTTCGGCCCGGGAACGCCGCAATGCAATCCCCGGATGGGCAATAATTCCGTGCCGGCCGAATACGCGGACAGATTGAGCCAGGACAGGCTCAGTAAGAACAGCCACTGTGGGCAGCGTAATTTCATTTTGAAAATCCTCCTATGGATGGTTCTGTTTCGAGTTCCCTTGGGGAGAGGTGATAGACCGGAACCATGGGTCCCCCTTTTCCCAATTCGTAGAGTAGTTAACCAACGGGAAAGCCCGGGTTCTTTTAGCGTTTCGGAAGATCCCGGACCCGGGGCAGGGGAGGCTGCCATCCGCTGGGCTGATTCCTCTCGGGCCGGGAACCATCGCTCCCCCCTCCGGGTTTCCCTGAAGGATTGTGCCTCCGTCAGGCCTGTTTCCGTTTCGTTGGTAAAGCTTTAGAATGCCATCGCCGGCGTCCGGGATCTAGTGGGCCCGGTATGCCGGGACGGGGGATGAGATATTCCGCCATTTCCAGATGAATAACTCAGGGCGGATCCTGGATGACGCTCCGGCGGCTGGCAAGCTTGTTCTGTCCGGGTTGGACGGCTAAATCCGGCGGGAATCTTTACATCGGCTTGGCCAACAAGGATTGGGAGGTTATCCAATGCACCTCGGACGGCTGGAAACTTATTGCGAATTCTCTTGTCAAGTTCATCCGGTCTCGCGGCTTGCTGTCTTTACTAGCGCCCATCCCTGTCGACGCGTTTGATCTTAGGCAGTTCATTAACGTAATTGATGGTTAAGAATGGTTGGAGGGGACTGCGGGCAAACCTCTGGAATGCCTGGAATCCATGTCCTTGATAACCGACCGAATCGAGCGTTCCCGAACTTGGCTCCAATCAGCCCGCGGCCTTCGCGCATCCCTGAAGCGGATCAAATCCATGCTCGAGAAAACCGGAATCAACATCGAATTTTCGAAGATTAAATATAACGGCCATTACCCTGTTCGGCTGTGCCGAAAACATGGGGAAACAACATTTTCAAAATCCCCAGCAACATTTCAGAGATAAGTCAATCCTGTTTCCGTGAACCTAAATCCTAGTAAAATCCACTCAACACCTTAATAAATAAGGATCATCCGGGAAGTGCGTACCTAATGAGGCAAAAGAGGTTCCATTCACTCCGGGATGAAGACGGACACCAAGATTTGTCCCTGAAAAAATACCCTCCCCCTGTCCCTCCCAGAGGGAGCGGGAATTGGGGGTGTATCGATCAATTCGAAGTGATGCGAACCGGCGATATGAAAAGGCGTAAAAGTATGCACTTGCCGGAGGAGCCATTTTTATTTAATTCAACGCCTTGTTATATCTTTCCTGTTGTCCGTGTAGGTTAAAAACTTATTCCGATCCGGGTCAGCCCCGTGAAGAGGAAAAACACGCCGGCCAGCGCCGCCGTGATCCGTCCGATGATGTTGACGCTCTCCCACCGGCCCAGCCATCCGGCGGGAAGCAGGAGCAGAAGGTAGAGGGAGGTTCCCAGAAAAAATCCGAGAAACAGGATGGTTCCCATGATCGCTCCCCCGAGTTCCAAGGCGTACGAAAGCGCCAGCAGAAACGGAGGACAGGGATTGATCCCGGTGATGAATCCAAACAAAAGCGGGTACCGGATCCGGTCCAGGCGCGCCCAGTGGCATGCGGTCCAGCGGGGATAGCACCGCGAGACGGCGTATCCCAACATCAGGAGGGCCAAAACCACCATCATCCCCCCAAGCATTCGTTGATAGGCAATACCTTCCAGTTGCTTTCCCAAGACGCCCGCCGTGCCTCCAAAGATCATGTACGCCGCGAAACGGCCGGCCGCCAATTCCGCCACGAGTCCCAGATTTTGACGCGCTCCACGCTTTTGAGATATCAACAGGGGAACAAAAACCAGGGCGCAGGAGGTCAGGCAAAACAATCCGGTGGAAAGGCCGAGCGTGATCCCTTGGAGAAAAATCCCGATCATGGCCCGGACTCGAAAATCCCGTTTAGCTTCGCATCAACAGAGCGAAAGCGGTGAGGATCACGAAGATCATGTACAGGTAAGCCGCCACGTGTTTGATTGTGTCCCAAGCCATAGGATTTTCCTCATTGGAAGAATTGAATGGTTCCGGTCCGCAGGTATTGAACCAGGAGGGTGATGTATGCGCCGGTTAACAGGATGTTAAAAATCACCGCCAACGAAACAAACACAGGCCGGATACGGTCCCGCGTGCCGATCAGGTAAAAATCGATCGCGCCGGATGGGCACTGGTCGATGCAACGCCCGCACCGCGAGCATTCCAGGTGGGGAGATCCGCTCGCTGCCGATTCGGGGGTCACGGCGAACATTTCACATTCCAGGGCGCATTTCCCGCATTTGTTGCAACGGGACGGATCGATCTTCACTTGGAAAGGACTGAGTTTTCCCAACAGGGAGTTGACCGGCAGGAGGGGGCATAGGAGGCTGCAGAACAATCTTTTTTTGGTGACATACGGGCCCACGATCAGGAAAGCCATCCCCCCCGTGACGAAGATGACGGACGTTAGCCATTCGCTTGTGGAGTTTACCGTGGGGGGGTCGTACACGATCCGCAAGGGGCAAATCCAGGCACAAAACAGCGGGTATAACGCGGCTACCGCCAGCAGAATCAGAAAAAGCAAAAAAGCGTATGGAAACAAGCGGCCGGCCTGGCTCAAGGGACCGGTTTTGATCAATGGTTTTTTTGCCAGGCTTGCGAAAAATTGATCGATTCCGCCAAAAAAGCACAGCCAGCTGCACCACCCCCGGCCAAACAGCCAGGCAAGGCCAAACCAAAACAATACAATTCCCATAATAGCCTGCGCCGAGGTAGGGAAGATCATTTCACCCCGGATGTAATACGGCGGCAACACGAAGGGAATCGTGATGGGACAGATGGGAACCTCCTGGTCCTGAATGATCGTGGGGGAAAGCAGGATGCTGCCCCGGTTCACCTGGTGTTCCAAGGTAAAGGCGATGCCGAAGAAAAGCCCCGTCCCGATGAACAACAACCACCGCGCCGAATTGAGTTTTCCCGACCGCAAAATATAAAAAGTGATCGCGCCTCCCACCGCGGCCAATCCGCCCCCAATCAGAAGCGAATCGAGTGTCCCGGTCCGACCGCCGATCAGGAAAAGCAACACGACCCCCACCGCGAAGGCCCAAATCCAGCTGGTGACGAGGCTCTTTTGGAATGCGGGTCTTCGAGTGCCCGCCGCGCCTGCTTCGAGGTCCATGATTTTTTCCCCTTCCCCTGGCGGATGAAGTCCACCATTGGGGATCGCAATTGTGCCATAGTCAGACAGAATTCGTAATCCTGGGTGATTCTTTGGCAGGATGAACTTCAGTTATCAGTGTTTATTTTTGCGTTGATCAAGATGTTTGCCCTGGGGACCTACGCGTATCATTTTTTTGATGAAGGCCCTGACGCCGATCCAGCGCCGGGAGCGAAAGCCATACCGGCACAAAAAATCCGAAGGCTACCGGCAGGCGGTGCGAAGGAAACCAGAAGCCTTTCACCGCTTCGTGCAATGGGGATGCATCGCGCAAGGACTGTTACAATACCTGTCGCTCGAGCGTGGGGAGGAAGTGTGGCGGCACGTTCGGAGTTGGATGCGCACCCGGCGAACGGGGAATCCCCCCTCCGGAGCGGGTGGTAGCATCCGCGTTGCGTTCCAGCCTGGGGGAATTTCTGGCGAATGCGCCGGAAAACCATCAACTCAAGAAAATCCTCGACGAAAACCGGACGAGGCCGAATCTCCAAGATTACCCAATGGCAGCGTTAGCGGGGGAACGCGTGCGAATGCTTCTGAAGTTGGGACTCACAAGGTAAATAATTACATTTATTTATTTTCCTTGCCGGGATTCTTTTAGGGGGGAATGGGGTATTTTTTAGCGATTTTCCTTCAGGTGGGTGACTTTTTACGCTAATAGGAGTGTCATATGGGTTGACATGAAGGAGGAAATGCAATATTATTAATAAAAAATGATGTTATAAGTAAAATGTTAATTTGTTAATAAATTTGTTAGTATATTATTGAATTACTCCATTATAAAGGATGCCAGGGGATCTAGTAAAGGGTCTCCAGCCAAGGTAACCAGGGGGGAATGAAAAGATCCCTTTTTTTATTAAAGTAGGAATCAAATTGAGACGAAAACAGGATTGCGAAAAAATCATTTGGATTCATGTGTCTTGATTGAACCTTTGATAATCGTCCCTTGCGGTGTGTTTTGCGGATTTATTCCCTTGGGAAATTGGATGAGCCGTACCCTTGATTTGGGTTTGAGAAATTGACGGTTCGCATGGGTGATTCGGGGGAAACTCTTAGCAAGCAGGTTCTTTTGTTACTCCCGGATCGCATGAGCGTCCAAGATGAAAATCTGTGGAAGCCCACCCTGCCCACAACCAATCATCATTCTGGCATGAAAATTTCTATCTACCTCTACCAGGCGTTAGTTTCTTCCGGTGAAGGTGATTAGAAAAGACTTGTATTTTTATCCCCGCGCGAATGACTCGTGCGTGGATTTAGAAAAACAGGAAGGAAATCCTTGCCGATTTCAACGATCGTGAACGCCCAGAGGGATCTATCATGACGGACAGCCGGGTGGACAAAGAGTTTCGCTTCACGCTTCTAGCTAATCCTCACTCCAAATTGATATCGGAGGAAATCGAGCCGGTCATCCCTGGGATTGAAATTGTCCAAGGGGAAAACATCGATGTGTCCCGTTTTTTATCCACGGATATTTTTTTGGTGGACTGCGTTGATCCCGAATGGGCGCTGGAACAGATCAAGGCGTTGCGGAAAGATGAGAATCATGTCATCAAGCCCGTGGGGGCTCTCTCCCAGGAACCGCTTAACGGGCAGGGGGATCTGATCGACGAGCCCTTACTCCTCTCAGCGGACCGCGCACAGATTCTGCGGCAGATTGAGAATCTCAAAAAGATATCCGCCGAGATGGTGCAATTTCCTGTTTTGCCAGAAAGGATCGAGGCGAATAAGCGGAAGGAAATCTTGGTACTCCATTATTTAGCGGCCCGTGCCGGCGGCCGTTACGCGTTGCGTCCGAAGCCCGACATCTCTTCCTCCACCGGGTACATTTACCCGCTATTGGCGCATTTTCTTGAATATCCCAGCGCCCAGGCGCATGAAATGCTGGACAATTGGGAGAAGGCCAAGTTGCTGCAAGGCGACGTGGTGGACCGTATTAACCTTTGCCCGCATTGCCACCGGTACAATCTGAATTTCCGCGAGGTGTGTCCGCAATGTGAATCAGGGCGGATTCAGGAGGAATCGACCATCCATCATTTTTCGTGCGGGTACATCGGCTTCGAGCGGGATTTCACCCAGGGAATGAAATGGATCTGCCCCAAATGCGGGAAGGATTTGCGGCATATCGGCGTGGATTATGACAAGCCGGTGGACAACATCTGGTGTTCGGACTGCCATGCCAATTTCTCCGAGCCCGCCGTGCAGTGCTTTTGCCTTCATTGCCAGCAAGTCAGTCCGCCGTCGGATTTGATTGTGCGGCCGGTGGCCCAGTATTACTTGACGAACGTGGGGCTCCGGTACGCGCGCAACGGCGTCTTACCTGAATTCGGCTTCATCGATCTGCTCAAAGATGATTTCAACCTGTACGACGCGAAGGTGTTTCGGGAATTCCTGCGCGTCGAGACTATGCGCTGCCGGCGGTATAAATACCAGTCCTCGTTGATGCTGCTGCAGGTGGAGAATTTCGGCGAACTCTGGATCCAGCAGGGATTGGATTTCGTCACCAAATTGCGCAAGGAATTCATCGACCTGCTGAAGCGGGAACTCCGGACTACCGATCTTCTGTCGGCCCTGGGGGGCAACGAGATTGCCCTCTTGCTAACCCATACACCGGTTCAGCAAACGGACTTGATATTCGACCGCTTGAGGCGCTATTTCGATTCGGTGTTTGAGTATCGGTTGCGGTTGCATTGCGACCGGTATGATTTGTCGGAGCAGGCCTCGGATTTGGAGAGGTTTTTGACAAATGATAGCCGCCCTGCTTCAGAGTCTAATTGAATTCATCGAGCAGATGACCTGGGAGCGGTTCTTTAGGACGTTTTGGTACTACCTCCTGTTGGACTTTCCCCGCTATGTCTTTTTTGATTTTGTCGTCGTGCTCCTTATTTTCAAACAACGTCTGCGGTCGGCCATCTCCCGCCGCCAAGCCTTGTTCGATCATGAATTGCAAAAACGCCCGCCCCTGGTTTCCGTGATCGTGCCCGCTTTGAACGAGGCGGAAACCATCTCCTTCACGATTCAAAGCCTTTTAGAACAATCATACAAAAACCTTGAAATCATTGTGGTGGATGACGGATCGGATGATGACACGGCCCGGGTCGTGCGGCAGTACGATCCGGAGCAGGTGAAGTACTACCGGCTGACCGTGCGGTCGGGCAAAGCCGCGGCCTTGAATTACGGCTTACGGCGCTCGCGGGGCGAGTACATCGTCTTCATCGATTCGGATTCGACATTGGAGCGGGACGCGGTGTACGAGATTTTGCGGCCGTTCGCCAATCCCAAGGTGGGGGCGGTGGCGGGCAATCTCAATCCCCGCAACACGGACGACAATCTGTTGTCCACGTTGCAGACGGTGGAGTACCTCTTCACCATTACCGTCGGCCGGCTGGTGCGGGCCAAGGCAAACATCCTGTCCATTATTTCCGGGGCGTTCGGCGCGTTCCGGCGTTCGGCCATCGATCTCGATTTCATCGGGGGGCAAGAGCCCGGCCCAGGCAACGATTCGGATATCTCTATCCGGGTCCGGAAGGTGGGATACAGTATCGAGTTTGTGCCAGACGCCATCTGCCGGACAGATGTGCCTAGCCGGTTGTTCGCGTTTTTCAAGCAGCGTTGGCGCTGGGACCGGAATCTGATCAAAAACCGGCTGCGGAAACACCGGGACGTGTTTAACATCTTCGCGCATCATTTCAATTTGTACAATTTTTTTTCCTTTTTTGATTTAATCTTCTTTCATTGCGTCCTGGCGGTGCTGGCGCCGTTGTATCTGGCGGATATTTTCATCAACTACCGGCGAGACGCGTGGATCATCATTTTGATGAATTATTTCATTTATACCTTTTCCTCGGTGCTGGAGTTGCTGGCGGCAGTGTATATCACGCGGCGGTGGTCCTATTTTAAGTTGACCCCTTACCTGCTCTTGTTCAACCTCTATCACAAAATGATGAAATTTTCCCGTTTGTTCGGGTACATTCAGGAATTGTTTTTCTTCTATTCGTATCACGATCCCTTTGCTCCAAGAAAAGTCAGGGAAAGGATATTGCGATGGTAGCCGTGCGGTTCATCCTTGTCGTAGGTATTTCCGTGAGTGTACTGCTGCCCGGCGGAACCGCGGATCTCTATCAATTGGACGATTTGGAGGCGATGGCGCTTGGCGCCAGTCCGGAGATCGAAAGCGCCTATCACACCCTGGGAGCCTTGATCGCCGAGGCGGAGGGCGTGGATTTGCGGTATTACCCGATGTTCACCCTGCGGTACGCACACTATCCCGGTTTCGGCAGTATTGAAGGGGATGAAATCGGCATGAACCACTGGTTGTCGGCTCGGCTCCGGTGGGACCTCCTGGATTGGTTCCAAGTCAAACCGGATCAGAAGCGGGTGCGGCGGACGAATGTGGAAGAACAGCGGATCCGGATTCAGCAGTTGGAATCCAAGGTGTTGTTGGATTGCCGGACGCGGTATCTCGCGCTGCTGTCGCAAAAGACCCAGCGGGATTCGTACGCCAAGCAGAACGCCCTGTACCGGGACATCCTCAAAATCGTGCAGGAACGGGTGCGGTTGAAGCGCGCCTTGCCGGTGGATGCCATGCTGGTGGAAAAAGAATTACAAATGACGGAACAATTCCACCGGCTCTATCGGGACAATTTTGAGAAAAACCAGCGGGTGTTCGCGGAAACGCTGGGCTTGTCCGCAGACCGGATCGCGTGGGATTCGATCCCCTACACCCAGGAGGAACTTCCGGAAGACTTGCTGATGGCGGCCGCGTTGGATGGGTCGATGGACAAAAAACGGCAGGATCAGCAACACCAACGGATTGAACTGCAAGAGCGGGTTTCGCTCTACGAAAATGTAGACATTGAACCCTTCGTTGGATACCGGTACACCGAAAGCCGCTACGGGGGCGAACAGAGCGGACTGGAAGCCGGCGTGCAGATCAACGTCCCTCTGTCCATCTTCCAAAAAGACGATCTCCGGGACCGGCTGGTCGAACTGCAACAGAACGCGCTGGCCAAGCATGGCGAGATGGTGGAACAGGAGATCCGCAACCGCATCCGGGAATTATTTTTGAGTTATCAAGAATCCGGGATTCAACTCTTGCGCTACGAGAAGGAATTACAAATCCTGGAGGAGAAGGTCCAAATCGAGCGGACCATTGCCCAACTTTCCCAGGAAGCGCCCGGGACCAACACCGACATCCTCGAATTACAGGTGAAGATTGAAGACACGCGGATGCGGCGGGATCTCGAGGAATATGATCAATGGGATGATTATTTCCGCTTGTTGAATGTGGCGGGCGTGCACGACGCGTACGATATTTATGCCCGGGAGGCGTCGCGGGAGTATCCCCCGCTGGGCTTGTGGGTGTGGAGTGGAGGCGACCTGCCCGGCGCCCTCGATTCCGTGCCGCGGTTCAAGCGGAATTGCCTGCGCCGGAACGTCCAGCAAGTCTACTTATCGGTCAGCCAGGCCAGCCTGAAAGAGGAGTCGTTCCGCCGGTGGCTGCCTTATGTGGTGAAGGAACTGCACGCGGCCGGCATCCGGGTGTCGGCCTTGCTCGCGGAACCCAGCTGGATCTATCCGGACAAACGGCCGGTGCTGATCCAGCATGTCCGCAATATCCTGGAATGGCACAATCAGTTTCCCAACCGGGAACGGTTGGATGGCATTCATTTGGATCTCGAGCCGCAGGTCTTGCCCCAATGGGCTGAGGATCCGAAGTCCCTGCTCGGAATGCTGGTGGAGACGGTGGCGGAGGTTCAACGCGTTCTTCAGGATTATCAGCCGGCCGTGCGTTTGGAATGTGATATCCATCCGGTGTTCGCCCAAACCGATCCTGCCGCGCTGCGGCGGTTGATCCACCATGCCGATTCGATTCACATCATGGCATACGGGATTCTGAATCTCGAGATTCTAAAGGAACGGGCCGGGGAGATCGTGGGCTGGGTCCGGCAGGATCCCGCCAAACAGGTGACCCTTGGGCTCAACGTGAAGGATTTCAAAACGCATGAACGCTTGTTGAAAATGATGTGGGATGTGGACACGCAGTACCGTCCAGCTGGATTGAGCCCGATTCAGCCCGTGGTGTCCATCCACGAGTATTCTAGTCTCCTGGACATCGAAGGAACACAACCATGAAAATCAAATCGCTCCGGAAACGCAACCTCACGATTTACAAGACGGATCCCAGCGGGCAATACCGCCGTATTTCGATCGGCAAGGTGATTTTCTTTCTCCTGTTGTTTTACCTGGCTTTTGCCGTGGGGCAGTGGGTATACCTCTCCACCTGTTATGTTACCGGTATGGGGTACGTAGAGGCGGAATCGGCGTTCGTGCAATCGTTGATCGTGGCCCGCATCACCAAAATCGACTGCCAGGCATTGGATCCCGTGGTCAAGGGCCAAGCCATAGTGAAATTGAACGCCTCGCAAATCCAGGCGGAAGCGGATCTCGAGACCCAGCGGCGCGCGATTGAAAGCCAACGGTTCAACCCCGGCGTGAAAAATCCCAGTGATTCCATCAGCTATCAGCAGAAACTGATTGACCTGGAGAACAACGTTAAAAAACTGGCGCAACGGGTGAAAACCGCCCGTACGGAGCAGGCCCACTATCAAAGCGAATATGACCGGTACATGCGGCTGGTGCAAAACAATGTGGCCACCGTCGATGATCTGGAGAAAATCGACGAGAAACTGCAAGCCGCCAAGCGGAACGCATCATCCGCCGCCGCCGAGTATGAACTGGAACGGTCCCGGCTCCAGCAATACAAAGAAAATATCACTCCCGTGGCCATCCAGCCGCCCATCGAAGTGCCGCTCAGCTTGTATCACAATTATTGGCAGACCCTACTGAACGAATCCGTTTTGTACGCGCCGTTATCCGGGGTTGTGGCCGAGGTTTTCAAACACGACGGCGAAGTGGTCAAGGTGGGGGAATCCGTTCTCAAGATCTATGATCCATCCAAGAAATGCATACGCACGCAGTTTGCCGGCCGGGACCGGCCATACATCAAAGAAGGCACAGTCGTCAGTGTGGAGTTCGAGAGTCAACGGAAGACCAGCGGCATTATCCGCCAGGTGTTTCCTTCCGCGCATCCCATGCGCGACGAATACCGGAAAACGTACGTGCCGCCGGAAAATTTTGTTTTGGCCGACATCGAGGTCCTGGACGAGGATATCGCCCCCGAAATCATCCTCACAAAAGCCACGGTTTTTGTGCGAAAGCCCAATCTGTTGTCTATGCTGCTGGACGCGTGGTATCTGGGAGTCAAACCTGCGCCTAGATGAAACGCCGGGATGGCCGCGGTTTATTTGGTTTCAGTGATGGAAGTGGATTCATTATCCCGCGAGGTCAGCCGGAGGATAATTGTCCAAGAGGGAGAACGGACATCATCGGACACACAGACTGGCCTCGTTTAAAGGAACAATCTCATGTACGCGCCCACCGGCCTTAGGTCAGTTGGAACTCTTTCGAGCCATCCTCCCCTCCGGCCAAAAACCGGATTACTTGATCCTGACTCAACTCCCCTGCCAGCAGACCCGATAATCCGGCAACCGTACGATAATGGGGCTACAGATTAAAAAAACCGGTGTACAGGTCCAACAACTTTCGATTCATGCTGTCCCTCAATCCCTTGAAGAGAAAAAAAAGAGAATTGAAGATTATCATTCATTAATAAAACAATATTTTACATATTTTCTTGGCGTGTAACTTGATATATCCCCCCGCGTCCATTGCGGGACATGGTCTAATCTTCTGCAAATATTGGTGTTACGGTAGAATTGCAGGCGGGATCATATGCCACGATTTCGCGGCCCAAAGGTGCAACCATAGTTTATTCTTTGCATTGCCATTGCGGGCCGGCGAACTAAGCGAACTAAGTATGAGAAGTGGTATAGAAAGTTCGCTTGGTTCGTATCCTTCATGCGTCAAACCATCACTCTGCAGGCCGTCCCTTGGTTTGGTTTTTTCCTGCCGAACCATTTTTGTTTCAACTTCCGCAACCATTTTTTAGGTAGGTAACAGGATACTCTTTTAAGTGCGGACGGGTGGAAAAGACGGCAGGTGCCCGGTGCGGACGTATTCCCGCAGGGACGAAACGAAAGTCGCGATGGGATTATAACCGCGCCGTTTCACGGTGCGGGGGAATCATGCCGGATGGGGTGGAAGGCAAAGGCGTTGATTGATTAACCCGCCGGGCGATTTCCAGGAAAGAAAGACGAACGCTTCCTCGCCCTCAGTCAGGATCCGTTGGGCGAAGAGACGGGCCTGCTCTTCCCCCACCGCGGGGACGGAGTGGAACAATTCGGTTAGAATTGGCTCGACGATGGCGGGCCGGGTCTTTTCCATACATTAAAAACTTCTGGACCGGCTCAGAAGTAACTCTTTGTGTAATTTATTTTGTTTCGCGGCGGGATTATTCAAGGGAAAGAGGAATCCTGGAAAGCGGTTTTCAGATGGGTGACCTGTTCCGGCCGTGATTTGCTTGATCGGTGTGGATTCACCCAAAAACGGCAGCAGGTACTTGTCTAGCAACAAGCGTTTGTTGTGGACCCACCGCGGGGCCATGGTGGCCGCGCAATGGTCCAGGTATCGGTCCACCAGTTCGCCCAGGGTGTGCCGTTTGTGTTGGGTGGGGAGGTCGTTGAATTCCTTGGCCTCTTCCACCTTGTAATGGTTCAGCACTTCCTGGGCGATTTTCTTTTTTGTCGGTCTTGGTGGAAACCCGCTTCCACTTGCCTTGGGACTGATACTGAATATACCAGATAGTGCTGCCCGGACGTTTTACCAGACTCGCCATGAGTTTCTCTCCCCCTGTACACAACAATTTGTGTACAGCGCCATCGGTACGTGAGTGATTTCCGGGTAAGAAAGACCAAGAAATTCAAATCTTGACTTAAATCCTGGAAATACCCAGGTTGGTATGCAAGAAAACCGCGAAAATCGAGGGAATCGGGGGAAAAGCCAGGAAACAGCATATTTCCTAAGTGCTTATATATGAGGGAATTTAGGGGAAATTTGGGAAAGCGGGAGGCGGGGCTCGAACCCGTAACCCTCAGCTTGAAAGGCGGGGGTAATATTATCACAAGTTATTTATTATGATTAATTTATGTTTGAATGATGGCGGTGTGATCACATAACTGTACACATGCAGACCAAAAAACCTCTCCTTTCCACTCGTTTTTTGATTATGCCACAGGACTGTCCCGGAGTCAACAGGATTCCCTTGGTTGATGTGTACTGGAATTCCTGATCGTTCTCGGAGTCCTTCGTCCATTCTTGATGAATTCTAACGGGAGCCGCATCGTCATGAATGGGATTCCATGGAATCATCCGGATTGTGGGTGAGGCGGCTATATCGTTTTGCTTATCAAGATTGGATTTCCCAAGGCGGTTTATATTTCAGGTAGAAAGGAATGGTCACCGGCAGCCCACGATTGCTTGATGTCCGGGAATGTTTCTGGGGAGGCGGATTCCTCTTTGCAAACTCCCACTGGAAGAAAGTGAACCAAAAGGTTTGCCCAAGTTTTGGACCAGAATGATTCCCGATTTCGAGGAGAATAACGATCCGGCATGCCGTTGATGATCCGGGTGATAGGCTTCTCCGAAGAGGGAGAAAATGGCTCGGTGTATGGGGAGTTGCCGAGGCTGGGTGAATGCAGGGCTGACAGGGTTGCGTGGTTTCGACGGGGGGAGGATTTTTTCGGGATGGGACCCGTTGCGACGAAAGTCTTTAACCACACCCCCCAGCCTTCCGCCGCGAGAATCCCATGGTTACCCTGGTGTCCGGTATAGGTAGAAAATATAATATTGATATATATATTCAATAATATAATTTTTACAAATCTCCTTTTTGCTTATCGCCTGAAAAGTTATAGCTATGAAGCGAATCTATTACCTATGCGTTACCCAAATGATAGATTAGGCTTGGATTTTCGTTGGATGAATGTTCTTCATTTGACAAGAATAGATTAAGAGATTTTTACGGATTAGATATGGAGGATTCGAGACATGGGAGTTTTGAGTGGATGCAAGCCGCGGGATGAGGTACTTAAAAGGGAACTCGATGACGCTATTTTTGCCGCTGATTTTGGAAACCTGATTGCCGGCAAGGCTCCCCAGGTTTACCAGGATGCACGGACTTTTTTTGAAAACACGCATCCGGCCAAGGCCTTGTGCAAAGTTGTGAGTTCGGTTTTCGAACGAATATCGAATAAAAAAGAAGGCGGGGTCACCATTCGTCTCAGTACTGGTTTCGGGGGTGGTAAAACCCATACTCTGATGACCCTCTGGCACTTGGCCCAGCATATTGACGATCATTCGCTGGGGACCGATATCCTTCCCGCCGCCGGGCGGCCGTCCAAAGTTCATGTGGTGGCAATCGATGCCAGCAAAGCGGGGATTCCCGAATTTTCCCGGCATGATTCGCTTCAAATCCGTAGTTTATGGGGTGAGATTTTTTATCAGTTGGGAGGCGGAAAAGCCTATCAATCCCTGGGGGATGCGGACGATCCCGAGGCCTCGCCCAGCGAGTCACAAATCGAGGCGGTTTTCCCGAAAATCCCCGTCCTGATTTTGTTGGATGAAATTGTGATCTACATGGCCAAATTGTCGGACCGGGGCCAGGGGAACCTGATGGGCTTCTTGAACTCCCTGATGTCCGTGGTCAGCCGAAGACCCCAAACCGCGCTCCTCATTACGGATCCCGCGGGACAGACGGCCTATGCGCAGCAGTCCCAGCAACTCGCCGCCTCCTTGGAACAATCCGCCAAGAAACTGGATGACATGATGGCCCGAAAGATGACCGATTTCGATCCCATCGGGGATGAGGCCGCCCGGGTCATCACCCGCCGCCTGTTTGAGAATATCGTTTCCGCCTCGGCTCAATCCGCTTCCGCGGTTCATCACTCGCTCTACCAGCGCGTGATCCGGGATTATCACGAAATGCTGCCGCCGGAATCGGGCACACCCGGGTATGCCAAGCGAATTGTCGATTGTTATCCATTCCATCCCCGGTTGCTGGACACCACCCAAGACCGGCTGGGTGCATTGCAGGATTTCCAGAAAAGCCGTGGAGTGCTGCGCCTGTTCGCGCGGATTTTACGTGATGTCTGGGAGAGAAGGGATGATGTCGAATTGATCACCGCCGGGGATATCGACTGGTCCAGCAGCCGAATCCAGGCCGACCTGATCCAGCGGCTCAACCGGGACAATTTTAAGGCGGCCATCTCGGCCGATGTCGATAAACACGCCGGGGAATTGGATGGCGACAATCCCCGGGGAATCCACCGGCGGGTGGCCTCGGCCTTGTTGCTGGAGAGCCTTCCCTTACAGCCCCACAGCGGGATGACGCCCATGGAGCTCACTCTGGCGGTGTTGCGCCCCGAGGACGCAGGGCCCGAACCTTCCGAAGCCCTGGACCGCCTAGTGGGCGTTTGCTGGCACACCTATCCCATGGCCGGGGGCCGGGGGTGGCAGTTCCGGTACGAACCCAACATCATCAAGCAAATCGAGGAACGCAAGAGCCACATATCCCCCGAAGACGCCAAAAGCCAAGTGCTGAGCGAGGTTCAGAGTTATTTCGGTGGACCCTCTTTCAAGTTGGCGGCCTGGCCAGCCAGCCCCAAACAAGTTCCCGATTCGGCCGCGTTACAATTGGTACTCTGCGAAGATGAAGAAATGGCGAAACGGGTGTGTAATTACGCCGATGACAGTCAGCCGGAAGCCCCCATTCCCCGCCGGTTCATCAACGCCATTCTCGCTGTCACGGCCAACCGCCCGGCGTTATATGCCGCGATAGAACGAGCGCAGCGTCTGATGGCGGCGGATGAAATCGAGCGCGAACACAAACAAGAGGATTCCAGCAAACAATTGCGCGAGCAGCTGCGAAAGATACAACCGGATCTTCGGAAGCAATTTCGTATTCAAACCTGCCGGGCCTTTGACCGTGTGGTGTTCGCGGGCGGGGCTTGTCATCCCATTGAAGAAAAATACCTCGGCTCCGAGGAAGAGATCCTGCAAAAACCCGCCGGGCAAAAACTGCTGCGTACCTACTTGGACGAGAAAGGATTGATCTATCAGGTCAACGATGCGCTCGACGTGGACCGCTTTATGAGGGATGTACTTCCGGGAACGACCCCGCTTCCCGATGCCCCCGGGGTTTACACGGCCAAGGCCATTCATGAACGTTTTCTCAGCGCGCCGGGATTGCGTCTCATCGGCGAGATCTCCCTGGTCCGGCAGACCCTTCTGAAAGCCCTGCATCAAGGCCAGATCGCCATCCGGCTTGCAGACGGCCGGGCCTACGACAGCCAGGGTTGCGTGGAAGGACCCGTAGGTAAACGCCGGCGGATCCAGACTCCTCTCCATCAAGTTCCATTAGATGATACTGTCTGGATCACTCCCGCCAACTCCGAAACTGCACGGGAATGGCTTCGCGAAGATACGATCGAAAAAAAACCGAAAACCGGAGACAAGGATCAACCGGTTCCTCCGCCGCCTCCACCTCCCGTAACTTCCGGAATCACGGTCTTGGATTGGGATGGGGTTCTAAAACAGGCGCCCCAGCGGCCTTTGTTGACTCTGGACCTGACCGCCCGTTCACCGGCTACCGCCCATGGGTTGAGCACCCTCGCGCAGCCGTTGGGAGCGGAAACCATCTCTCTTTCCGTGACGGTATCGGGTACCCTGCGGGATGGCGGGATGCTGAATTTCACAATGAACCATGTGAAACCCACTCACCCCACGAAGCCTTTAACCCTATCTCAAACCTTCTTTAATGCCTTGCAGGAAGGGTCAACTTACGAAGTGAGCCTGTCGCTCGATTTCGGGCCGGCGGGACGCACCGGATTGGAAGAGCCGCTGAAACAACTGGCCGAACAGGCGCCTGATGACCTTTCCGTGAAAGCCAAATTCGATAAGCCGATCGGAGGATAGGCATGAAAGTCAGGGAAGCCTCGTTTGCCTTGCGCGTGGTTCGGAGACGGGAGG
>Ga0116188_1001874_pt1 | contig 17398 bp, 23 predicted proteins | sample AD_JPNTR2_MetaG_FD_89807 | JGI IMG/M metagenome (GOLD analysis project Ga0116188, IMG submission 89807) | Active sludge microbial communities of municipal wastewater-treating anaerobic digesters from Japan - AD_JPNTR2_MetaG | ecosystem: Engineered > Bioreactor > Anaerobic > Digestate | place...
GATAGCCGCCTTGAGGCTTGCAGGCCAACGTTCATCAGCACTAACAAGTCGCGCAAAAACCTTGAGGCAAGTTTTGATGAGCGAATCGCCAGCAGGCTCGGTTTGTTCAAGTGGATTGGCATTGGCGGGGAGGACAAGAGGAAATGAATCAGGAGGAAGTCTTGATGCAGGGATATGATCTTGAAATAACGGTGCTGGGCGACCCCAAAGCACAAGGCAGGCCCAGAGCAGCAAAGCGAGGCAAATTCATTCAGGTTTACGATGACCCCAACTCGCGCAAGGCAAAAGACAATCTGCTTGCGGTCATTCAGAGCAAAGCCCCGGCTAAGCCGTTTGATTGTCCCCTGCAAGTTGATTTGGGCTTTTATATGCCCCGGCCAAAGGGACATTACGGCACTGGGAAAAACGCCAACAGACTCAAACCAACGGCTCCGCTGCTGCATACTTCAAAGCCCGACATTGACAACCTTCGCAAACTGGTGATGGACGCTATGACCGGTGTTTTCTGGCGTGATGACGCACTGGTCTGCAAAGGGACAACAGTCAAAGAGTACTCGGACAGGCCGAGGACTGAAATACGTGTTAAAAAGCTGTAGAAAGGAGGCACAATGACCCTTGAACAGTTAATCACCAAACTCGACGCCGTTACCGAATGGCAGAAAAGAGCGTACCGGCAGTACCGGTGGATCAAGTGGGAATACCGGATAATGATTGTGTTGTTGTTTTTGAACTGTGTTTTGAACTTGGTTGTTTTTTTGAAGATGAAAGGGGTGCTGTAGGAGTGGCGATACATGAAACACAAGCAAGTAACAATCAGCGACCGAACCTCTCTGGAAGTCGGCCAAGCCTTCATCGACGAAAGAAACATTTTGGCGGAGGGGGAGAGATGAAAAGTGAACTAAAATCCGCCGGAATGGTCAGGACTATTGCCGCATTGCAGGAGGAACGGGATGCTTTGCAAGTTGAGAATGAACGGCTGAAAGAAACCATTCGAGAACAGGGCGAGCAGGTACAGCATCTCGCGGATAATCTCAAAACCGCCAGAGATGAGAATGAACGGCTGAAAGCGGAAATAAGCGGAGGAAAATTTGAAGTACCGAGCGGAAATCAGATAACGACCTGTAATGTCCGCAGGTTTGGGCGGGTACGGATGCCCGCCCGCCTGCGGACTATTCACATTCTGAAAAGAAAGGACAACCGACAATGCAAGCTGTGATGGAATTTATTAAAGGAAAAAGGACGTACATCGTTGCCATTGTGATGCTGATTCTCGGAGCGTTGCAGGGCCTCGACATCTTCATCATGCCGGAATGGGGCTGGGGCATCCTCGGAGCCGTGGGCCTGGGGGCGTTGCGAGCCGGTGTCAACACGATAGCGAAGAAGGTAGAAGAGCAGGCCAAGGCTAATGGAAACGGCTAAGCTGCTGGCGGCGGCGGTGGCTGGCTTAGCGGCCATCGCCGTACCTTTAATCAAGTGGTGGCTGGCAAGAAACAGCCAGAAAAGAAAGAAGCAACAGGAGGCGTACCAAAATGCAGCGAAAAAGATTGACACTGATGCTGATACTGGCGACTTGCAGTCTGATATTGATGATCTACTCAATGGGCTGTAGTGGCCCAGGAGTAACGCTCTATCCGTTGGAAGGTGACCACATTATCAACGTGGCCGCCGATGAGGAGTTCACAGCCCCGCGGAACGGTTACTTCCTGAGCGATGAGTACTTCAAAAAAGTTCTCAAGGCACAGGTGAAGGAATTCTGACGGGCGTCATCGTTCCTCGCTAACGTGGAACTGAAAACAATCAAGGCTGTTGGATAAAGGAGAAATAGGCATGGAAACCATACAACCAAACGAATGTCCACTCAAAACGCCAAGCTCACCTCCGAGCGCGACCAGGCTATCCGAGAGCTTGCAAAACTAAGCCGGGAAAACGCCGAAAAGACTTACAACCAAAACCGCAAAAAAACAAAAAAATAATCAGAAAAATGTTGTTTTATGCTTGACAGGTTTGGTATAATAAGAAAAACTTATATTGTTATAAGGTAAACGAATTCTGATAGTCGGAAATCACCCACCCTTATAATAAAGAGTATAATATTAATATGATGAGGGCAGGAAAGGGGCCACGGATGGCGGACGACGCAGCGGAAAGACCGGTTCAGGTGGTGCGGGAGTACCGGGTAACGTACCACGGCAACCAGCTTGCCGCGGCACGGGAGGCCGCTGGAATCAGCCAGATGCTTGCCGCCAAGATGCTTGAAGTGTCTCAACCCTACTATTGCCGGCTCGAACAGCCACGCCTACAAACCCACCGATTCAATCAATCTCAATTCGAATTCCTATCAAGCCTGCTCGGATTATAACCGCCAGTTGTTAGATTTCCCCTCTCTATTTTGTCAGAATAGTAATTGTACGGAGAGGCAATATGACGATTTCGAGACCGCAAGAAATCCTGCTGATGCAGAGAGACCTGGAATTGAAGGTTGAGCAGCGAGATTGCCTGAATGCTGAAATTGTCCGTCTCGAAATGGAAATTGAATTGAGGAAAGCGGAGTCGAGTGGCGAAGCGTACCACGAAAAAGTCAGCTGAGAAAGCGACGGCCAAGAAGAGCGGGAGGGGTCGCCCTACGCTTTTTAAGCAAGCCTACATTCAACAGGCATATGATTATTGTGCTGTTTTTGGCGCCAGCGATAAGCAACTTGCGGAATATTTCAAGGTCACCGAATCCACTCTAAACCTTTGGAAATTGCAACATCCGGAATTTTCGGAGTCCCTAAAGAGGGGCAAAGACGAATTTGATACCCAAAATGTAGAGAAATCTCTATTAAAGCGTGCAATGGGGTACACGTTAGATGGCAAGCATTACCCGGCGGACACCACGGCCTGCATCTTCTGGCTCAAGAACCGTCAACCGGATAAGTGGAGAGACAAGCAGGAGTTAGAGCATTCGGGCGATCTTAAAATCAATATTGTTAATTATGGCGATAGCGATGAGTAAGAGCAGGAAAGAAATAAATCGAGACTGGTACGAAAAGCATGGATTGGAGTATCACCGTGAATATCGTGAAAAAAATAGAGATAAACGCCGCAAATGGAACCGTGATTGGATCAAAAATAATAAAGATAGGTATAATGCATCCAAATATCTCTACCGTGATAGACTTAAATTGGAAGTATTAACACACTATTCCAAAGGAAAGCCAAAGTGTGCGATATGTGGAATGGATGATATTGATTGCCTCGTATTAGATCATATCAATAACGATGGTGCAGACCATAGGAAAGCTATAAGGGTTAGTAGTAGAACAACCAACGGCGTAAGTATGCACGCAGCATTAAAAAGAGAGGGGTTTCCAGAAGGTTTACAGGTTTTGTGTGCTAACTGTAACACAAAGAAACAAATAGAGTTATGCAGAAAAGAACGACTAAAAAATCCAGTTTACAAAGAAAGGGTGGAGTGCGATGTCGACGATACGGCTGCCGCATAATTTTGACCCTCGTCCTTATCAATTGCCTTTTTTACGTGCAATGGACAATGGGTGCAAAAGGGCAGTTAAAGTCTGGCATCGCCGCTGACTGTGCGGGTAAGGACAAAACCGACCTTAATTATATGGTTAAGCGGGCCGTGCAGCAGAGGGGGTATTATCCATACTTCTTCCCTACGACGGCGATGGGGCGCAAGGTGCTTTGGGACGGGATGGACAAGAGCGGTTTTAAATTTATCGACCATATCCCGGGCCCGATCATTGGCGGCAAGAACAACACCGAAATGAAGGTAACGCTGAAGAACGGCTCAATTATCCAGATTATCGGCACGGATAACATTGAAAACGTCGGTGTCAACCCGATTGGCTGCATTTTTTCGGAGTTTTCCCTGCAAAGTCAGCGGGCTTGGGATTTAACCCGCCCCATCTTAGCCGAAAACGGCGGCTGGGCTATATTTAACTTCACCCCTCGCGGCAAAAATCATGCGTATGACCTGCTCAAAATGGCTCAGGCTAATGACAAGTGGTTTGCTGAGGTGCTTACGGTAGATGATACCGGAGCTATCAGCCCGGAAGCGATTCAGGAGGAACGCGATTCCGGCATGAGCGAGGATATGGTTCAGCAGGAGTTCTATTGTTCGTTCGAGCTTGGTCAGGAAGGCAGCTACTACGGCAAGTACATGTCTCAGGCGTTGCTTGATGGGCGTATTTGCGGCGTACCGTTCGATCCTTCTGCTCAGGTTATTACCGCATGGGATATTGGTATCGGCGATTCAACGGCCATCTGGTTCGTTCAGCAGGTGGGCGGGGAAATCCACCTGATTGACTATTACGAGTGCAGCGGCGAGGGACTGGCCCACTATGTGAACCTCCTTGAACAGAAAAGGCAGGAAAACAACTGGATTTACCGGGCCCATTATGCCCCGCACGATATTGAGGCCCGCGAACTCAACACAGGGCTGTCCCGCAAGGACTATGCCCGGCAGTTAGGCATTAACTTCGTTACCCTTCCCCAGCTGCGCATCGAGGATGGAATTGAGGCTGTTCGCGGAATCCTGCCACGCTGCTGGTTTGATGAGCGGAAATGCGAGCGGGGTATCAAGTGCCTCGAAAACTACCGGAAGCGGTATGATGAGAAGCACAACGTTTACAGCAACATTCCTCTGCATGACTGGTCCAGTCATGGGGCCGATGCTTTCCGTTATCTGGCGGTTGCAATTAAACAAGGTTCACAAAACGGCGGCTCGATGACCGCGAATCAGGCTCGTGAGATGTACGAACAGTACGCAAGGCCGGTTGTGATTGGATAATTATGGCAACGGACAACGACACAAAAAAGGATTTTAACGAGGCTTACGGCCAGGCTATTGCGGGTTGGGGCGATTTTCTCAAGGAGGCCAAAACCGACTTCGAGTTCATGACGGGTGACCAGTGGAATTCGCTGGAAAAGCAGTACCTTGCCGCCCAGCGTCGCAATGCCCTCGTTTTCAATCGTATTCGCCGTGTTATCAAGATCATTACGGGGTATCAACGCAAGAACCGCCTGGCTTTCAAAATCGACCCTGTAGGCATGGAAGACGATCGGGCGGCCAGTCAGCTTACCGGCGTTGTCATGGATGTGATGCGAGTTGGCAACGGTTATAACGTTATGAGTGATGCGTTCGAGTGCGGGCCGTGCATTACCGGCCTAAACTTCGTGGAGCCGTACATTGACCGAAACGGCGACATTAAATTCAAGCGGCTTGCCTACAACAAATGCCTGCCGGACCCAACCTTCTCCGAGCGTGATTTGAGCGATTGCAACTACTTCCTGCGTCGGGAGTACGTTACCAAGGATCAGGCCAAGATGCTTGTTCCGGGGAACGACAAAGAGATCGATTCTCTAAATCCCGGCAGGGATGAAAAGTTCAGCCATATCTTTGTTGGCAACAAGCGGTACGGCGATAATCTTCTTGCTTATGATGAGTTTTGGCGCAAAACGACTAAGCGGGTCAAAGTGCTCATTGACCGGGCAACCGGGCAGGAAATGGTATGGACGGGCGGCCAGAAGGCTCTCGATTATATTCTGTCATCATTTCCCCTTCAGGTTACGGCGATTGACCGCTGGGAAGAGAGCGTCGAACTCAATATTCTCGTCCAGGGGGAATTGTTCTATTCCGGTCCTGATCCGTTCGGCTTAGATGAATTCCGGTTTGTACCGCTGCTGGGTTCTTGGTATCCGGAAGTTGAGAGCGATAAGCTGAAATTGCAGGGTATCGTTCGCTCGATCAGAGACCCGCAGTCGGAATTCAACAAGCGAATCAGTCAAGAGATAGACATTATCGAAAGCCAGATTAATACCGGTTATGATGCGATAGAGGGGACCGTAGTTAATCCGGAGTCGCTGTATCAGTCAGGGCAAGGCAAGGTAACGTGGGTTAAGAGCGAAGGCAACCCCGCTGGCCTTGATGCAATCCGCAAAAAGCAGCCGGTAGATATACCGCAAGGGCTATTCATGCTCAATCAGAGCATTGATAAGCTTTTGACGGAGATTCCAGGTATCAATGATGAGCTTTTCGGCACGGAGGAAAAGGATATTGCGGGCGTATTGTCAAAGATGCGGCAGGGGGCGGCATTAACCATCCTGCAAGATTTGTTTGATAATTATCGGCTTAGCAAGAAGTTACTCGGCAAGAAACTGATCAAGCTGATTCAGAAAAACTATCATCCCCAAAAGGTGATGCGAATCCTCAATGAGCAGCCCGTTCCTCAGTTCTATGACCCTGATCTGACCAGATATGACGTGAGCGTGCAAGAAGGGCTGCTCACTGATAGCCAGCGTCAGTTGTACTATGAGGAATTAAAGGCGCTTCAGCAGATGGGTGCTCCGATTCCATTTGCGGCGATTGTTGATGCGGCCCCGATTCAGTTAAAAGAACACCTCAAACGGCATATTCAACAGGCTGAACAAGCCCAAATGCAGGCGGCTCAGGGCGAACAGCAGATGAATCAGCTTACCCAACAGCTGATGCAGTCCCAAATCGCGGAGAATCTTGCACAGGCCCAGGAGCGGAGGGCTGAGATTCAGCAGAACATCGCTACAGCGGCTCTGAATAGGGCAAAAACTGCCGCGGAGATTCAGAAGATGACGCTGGACGGCCTTTCTACTGTCGCAAAAGCGGCGGCGGACTTGGAACAGCGAAAGTCACTCAGGACGAGGAGATAGTTAAATGGCGTTATGCACTGGAGACATCAGAAAAGAGCTTGGAAGTGACCTGTTGAGGGCCATTGAGCGCGTTATCAATGATAATGCCGGTAAGCATGATGATTACTATATTCTCATCCACAGCGACTGGGAGGGCCGCGGCGCTCTCAAAACAAAACTGATATTGATGAAAGAGCGTCCCCCGGCCATGCTGGGAACGCTTTGTGTATATGTCAATAATCGTAAAGGGACCGCCGAAATGCTTCATGCTCTGCCGCTGGATATTCCTACGGACCACGTCGAAATGTCCGATCAGGCCAGCGAGGGTGTGTTCAATTCGGCAGTTGACAATAACAGTCCAATATTGTTGACAATAACAGTCCAATGTTAAATTAACCGCGATGCGGGCTTTTAGGCGTTACAGCCGGAATCGCCGACCGGCAAAAGGTTGAAGCCGAACCATTAGTCGCAAGTGAACAGGAGTAAAGTTATGGATGGACAAGTAACAAACCATGAAACGGGCGTAGAACAGGTTCCCGCCGCCGGGGGACAAGTCAATCTAAATCAAGACGTAACGACACCGCAGGCCGATTTGCAGGGCAATCAACAGCCGCCGAAGGCTATCCCCTACGAGCGGTTTGCGGAGGTCAACAATAAGGTCAAGGAGCTGGAGCAGCAGGTTCAGCTTGCACAGCAGCAGATTGCCCTTTATCAGGCCAATATGCAGCAGCAGGCTCAACAGCCGCCGCAGCAGCTTCCTAACTTTTATGACGGTCTTGAAGATGATGACGTTATGACTGTTGCCGAGGCCAAGAAGGCGACCCAAGCAATGGTACAGCAGTTCAGCAGTGCGATCAACGAATTGCAGTTCCTTGTCCAGCATCCAGATTACCATCAATTGGTGGGTACACCTCAACAGTTAGGGGAACCCTTAAAACAGGCAATTTTGAAAAACCCTCAGATAATGATGGAAATCCGCCAAAGCCCGAATCCCATGCTGACTGCCTATAACTATGCGAAAATGGCTCAAGCGGTCATGAACAATCAGCAAGCACAGCAGCAGATTAACCCTGCTGCTGCCGCCGCAATTCAGGCCGCAACCCGGCCCGGATCGGCAAGTATGGTTGCAAATGGAGGCGCATTCAATGCAGCCAGCCGGTTTGCTGCCATGTCAGATGAGGAATTCGCAAGGTTTGAGGCGGAGATTCTGTCAAGAGGGTAGAAAGGATAGTTACCTATGGCTGACAATTTAACAACTACTACTCAGGTGGATTCCGGCATAGAAGTTTACTATGACCGTGTATTACTGAAAAATGCAAGACCGAAGCTTGTGCACACCAAGTTTGCACAGAAAAAATCCCTGCCGAAGGGCAACAGCAAGACCGTGAAGTTCCGCCGCTATGCGGCTCTGTCAACTGCAACCACGCAGTTAGCTGAAGGTGTCACGCCTACCGGGCAGCGGCTCAGCAAGGTTGATTTGCTGGCAACCGTCGCACAGTACGGCGATTTCGTTCACATCACCGACGTTGTCGATATGACCAATGCCGATCCTGTGCTGACTGTTGCCGCGCAGGAATTAGGCGACCAGATGGGCCGGACGATTGATGAGATCGTTCGTGATATTCTGGTTGCTTGTGCATCGAGCACAACGGCTTCCAACGGCACAGGCACAGCCACGAAGCTCAACAAGACGGACATTGACGCCGTGGTTCAAACGCTTCTGAGCAATGACGCCTCGATGATTACCGAGCTTATCAAGGCCGGAACCGGTCAGGGTACATCGCCCATTCGCCCTGCTTACTGGGGTATTCTCCACACGGAATTGATCGACGATCTGGAGGCCGTCAGTGGGTTTAAGAGTACGGCCAACTATCCGGCCCAGACCAATGTGGATGAGGCCGAATGGGGTTCGACCGGCAACGTTCGCTGGTTGGCGTCTTCCGTAGCCCACAAGGACGGCTCTGCCACTGATCCATTTGCCGCAGGTAATTATTACTATCTGCCGATATTCGGCAAAAATGCCTACGGCATCGTTGATCTGGAGGGCGGTAACGCCAAGAATATCATCAAAGGCTTTGGTTCTGGCGGTACGAGTGATCCTCTCAATCAGCGGGCGACGAGCGGTTGGAAAGTTATGTTCACGGCCCGCATATTGAACGACAACTTCATTCACGTTTTGAAAGTTACACACAGCTAAAAAAGAAAGGAAATACCGATGAAAAAAGTAAGCGGACGTTTTATCGCGGATGGGGCCGCAATCAATGTGAATATCGGCTTCGTACCGGACTATGTAAAGCTCATCGGCGGCCTGGATAACACCAATCCAGTCATTTATGAGTTTTTCAAGGACTTGAGCGGCGAGAATGGGCAGTATGGCATCCAGATTGCCGGATCGCATACAGGTGATGACGGTGGTACGGAAGCCATTATCACCAAATTGGCCGGGACAAATGCGCTCATCAAAGTGTACGAGGGCGGCAAAAAGGTCAAGGTCAAAATACCCGCTCCCGATGGCAATGGCTTCGCAAATGCTGAAGTATCGGATTTTGTTGCCGGTGCTGCACAGCCCACAGCCAGAAGCACAACGGCAGTTGGAACGGTTGTACGTCCGAGCACGCATAACGGCTTTGTGTATGAATGTACGGCCTCGGCGGGCGTTTTGGGGACTGAACCTGTATGGCCCACAACCCCCGGCGAAAGCGTATCGGATGGAACTAACACGTGGCTTTGCCGCCGTGAGGATGTCGTGTTTGAAAAGGCTGCTGGTTTTACCATTGGTGCAGACCTGTCAACGGACGGCGATGAGTGGATTTATGTTGCCGAGCAGCACGACAAGGTCGTCAATCACGGCGATGCCGCTGCGGCAGACCCGATTTAACATTAACCGAGGAGATAAAACATGGCAAGAAAGTCAATTGAAGAAGTCAAAAGGGAGCTTGATGCTCTGAATATCAAGTATGCGGATGATATGCCGTATGCGAAGCTGTGCGAACTTCTGAATGCAGCGGTAAAGCCGCCTGTAGAGACTTTTGATGAGGAGGCCATTCGGCATGAAGCCGAACGAAAGGCCCGCATTGAGGCGGAAGCCAAGGCAAAAGTAGAAGCCGAAATGAAGGCTCAAAATGCCGTAAGCGGACGTAAACTTTCGCCTGAAGAAATCGCTGTTAAGAATGATCCGCTGATTGAGGTGCGGTTTACGAACATCGAATCGCCCGGCGTGGCGCTGTCGTTCACGTACGGCGGCAAGAGGTTTGAGCTTGATGACGGCCAAGTCGTCAAACTGCCGGTTTGCGTAGTCAACCACCTCAACAATCTCAGGATTCCGGTTCGCAAGTATGACGAAAACGCTCCGTCAGGCCAGCAGATAGCTGTTACCGGTACGCGCAACCGGTTTAGCTGCCAGCCTGTCAATCTGAAGGTCGGTTAAAACGAAAGGAACGATAGTATGAAGACATCAACAATTCTTATTGTGATGCTTCTTGTATCACTGGGGTTTGAAGGCTCTGTATCTGGCCCGGAACAGATCTCCTATGACACAGTAAGCAATCCTGTTCAGCTTGAACGGTTCTTGCGTAATCCGCTTTGGCCGGGGCCGTGCTACTTCGACAGCGACGTTGTGTTTAATGGTCTAACTGCCAGCAAGCCGCTTTTTCTTGATGCACAGAAAAAATTAACCAATACCGGTACTATCGCAACGGCTAATATTGCCAGTGGTGCTGTTACGGCTGATAAGTTATGGAAAACAGTCGGATTTATTCCCGATGCCAATGTTGTTGTTGACGCTAACGAACTTGTAATACCTGTTACTCATTCATTGGTACAAAAGACTACAGGCGGTCAAGCTGAAGCATTAACGCTTGCTGATGGAACCCCCGGCCAGATACTTTCCATTGTTCTCGTTACAGACGGTACTGGTGACGGGACGCTTACGCCAACAACTTGTACAGGCTTTGCAACAATTGTTTTTGCAGATGCCGGAGATCAGGCAAGTTTACTATATGTCAATGATACGATAGGCTGGATTATCTTAGGCACTTCCGGAGTATCAGGCCCGCCATCGGTAACTCAGCCATAGGTAAATCATGAACTGGACATTAGCACAATTACGGGCAAAGGTCAGGGAACTTACGGGTCAGCGTTCTACTTCGCAGCTGTCGGATGCGGACCTGACGGATAAGATCAATGACTTTTACTGCAACGTCTTCCCGGATGAGATTGAACTGCCGGAACTGAAGGGGTTCTACTCCTTCAGTACGGTTCAGGGCGATGGGGAATATGCTCTTCCGTCAACGGTTTTGCGGATCAAGAAACCGATTACCATTGACGACGGGGACGGCGATGCGGTTGCCCGGCTGGGTTTCTGGAATGATGAGAATGCGTTCTTCACGGAATACCCGGACGATGCCAGTGCCGGTCAGAATGCCCCTCTGGATTTGCTTCAGTATGGCTCAAAATTGTACCTGCGACCTATTCCGGATGGTGTGTATACTGTCAAAGCTGCCGCAGTCCAGCGGCCAGCCGCTCTTGTGGAAGGTACGGATACCGTCATCAATCCGAAGTGGGGGCCAGCAATAGCTTATGGGACAGCAATTCAGATGTTTATCGACCAAAAGGACAGTGCCGGGGCCGATGAATTGACTGGTATTTATCAAGTCCATCTAAATTCAATCGGCAGGAAGCATTTACAGCAACTATCGGCCTTACGTTCCGTGCCGAGCTTTTAAGAAAGGAAGGCAATAAATGCTGAGAGCGTTTATTTTGATATACCTTTTGGTATTTATTGGGCCTTACGCTTATGCCGAAGACCCGAATCAACCGACTGACCCCAATATCCCCACGCTGGAGCATGTACAGTTCTGTCTGGACTGCATTCCGGATATTGTTAAGGAGTGTAAGGCCGGTACGCTGTCCTTAGAGCACCCATGCGTGCCTGATACTGTTTCTTTGTACCCTGACCCTAACGACCCGAACAGCCTGGGCGAAATGACGCAATCACAGCATATTGCAATTCATGCTATTTTTGCCATCTTTTCAGACCTGAGAATGTTGTGTGATCGAAGCGAAATCAGCGATGACACGAAACAATTTATTCAAGAGCAGGCCATTGTCCGGGTTGTTTTCCCTGCCATCATAGCCGTTTTGGAGACGAGACGATGAAACTAAACTGGTTATTATTCCTTAGTGCCTTCAGTCTGCCATGTCTGGCGATACCGGGCGACCTGAATGCCGATGAAGGGGTAGATTTTGCTGATTTTGCTATTCTGGCAAGTGGCTGGCAAACAACCTATGATGTCGATGACCTTTCGATGATGGCGGATAATTGGTTATATGGCCGTGAAGCCGTGAACGCCGCTCCTACGATTGATTTAGATAGTATTCCGGCCCCCAATGCCGTTGCCTATGATGACTGCTACATTACTTTGGTCGGAAGCGATAAGGATGGTCCAGCGGATAAATTAGCCTACGTCATAACGCAACTGCCTGCTACCGGTAATCTCTACGATATGGCCGAATGGGAAACGGGTTGGATTACGTCGGCAAGACTGCCTTATCAGATTGGGAATTTCAACAATCAAATAGTTTATCGCGGCTTTGTAGCAACAACTGAAAGCTTCAAATACAAGGTTTTTGACGGAGAGCTTTACAGCGAGGAAGCGACGGTAAACATTACTGTAAGCCCGGCCAGTGCCGATAGTCTGTGCTTTGACGGGTCCAGTCTGGTTACGATTCCGGATGTGGACGACGTTCTCGATATAGTCGATGGTCGTGGGATAGCATGGTTTTTCCGGACAACACAATCAAATGGAGGATTACTCTCAAAACGAAATGCAAGCGGAGGCTACGAGGTTCGTCTTGAAAACGGACGGTTAAGGGTTTGCCTGTATGATTCAAGCGGGCCGGTTGGCTGTTACGGAAGGATTGATAATTATCGGGTTGATACGGGAAGATGGTACATTGGGGCATTTGCATACAATGCCGGAAATATGTGCGTTATTATCGCCGGGATTGAGGACGGAGACACTTGGTATATGCAAAATGATTATACCGGTGTCCCAACAGGTCCTTATACAAATACTGCTGATTTATATGTAGGTAAGGCAACTGGATTCAACAATTTTATAGGAGAGTTTGACCGGCTTAGGTTTTATTCAGGCTGCACAGGCGGTGGGCTGGACCTTCGATTTACAATTGTTACTTCGCCCAAAATAGAAGCCAGAACTGATCCTGATAGCCCTACAGGGTTTTCAGGCCCAATTGAACCGGATGTTCGCTTCATGTTCGATGAAGGCACAGGCAGTACATTGACGGATGATAGGGGCGGCCTGGAGGCCACCGCCACGGGTATAGAGTGGCTGCCTGCCAAAGGTAACGAACCAGTCCCGGTTAATCCGCTTACCGATAAAGGATACTGGTTCAAAAAGTATAAGCGGCCCTACGACCAACCTTATAAGTGGCAAATGGACAATATTATTGACAGTCGAACACGCTATTGAAGAAAGGATAGAGACCTATGACAAGAGGACTTCTAATCGGTTTTGCCGGATGCCTGCTGGCAATGTTGGCTGTTGGAGCGGTCTCCTACACCGTCACCAATACGATTCATTCACCCTATCACCTGTTGCGGTCTGAGGGTAATGAGGATGCGAATACTATTGATTTGACCACCGCAGGCGATTTTGACAGTAAACCGGCAGGCGCAAAGAAACTTGTTTCCAGCGGAGAGGCCGGACCGGTTAATGCCATTCAATTTATTTTTTGCGGCGGACCGGCTCCGGATAAGACGTTCTCCTGGACGATCTACGCATGGCGTCGGAATAACGGTCCGTGTGAGTTGATTGCCTTTGGTACGGCGACGCTGGGGACGCAAGCCGTCGTTAAATATCCTCATAACAAGGCCGCGGCGACAAACAAATATTGGGCGGATACCTTGAATGTCTCTTTTCAGGGGTCGTTAAAGACATTTTCGCTGGCCGATGCAGCAGGCAACAATCATGTTGCTAAGCTGTACGGCGATTTGTGCGGTTATGAATGGGTGTATGTTGAAATAACCGATGCAGACGGTTCAACAGGCACAGAAGCGGGCAATGTCAGTGTTTACTACTCTTATTTCTGATGGAGGTGAATCATGGCTTGGGATCAAGGCGTACCTGCTGCCGGGGAAAAGGCACGATATATTGATGACAAAATACGCTCCAACAATGAAGCGATTGAAGCGGCTGTTGGATTTGGTCACGATTTCGCAACCGGCTCTACGCAAACAGGTGAACATAATGACGGATCGGCCAAGATTTACGCCGGAGATACCGCCCCGACTACTAAAGAGGATGGAATAACGGTCTTGAATGCGGATGATGTCGGCAAGCGGCTTTGGCTGGATACTTCGGTAACCCCTAATGTCTTGAAAGTCCTCACGGCTATCGGTACACCGAATACGTGGACGGCAACGGGCTCGCTTTCCGGCTTATTGGATGAAGACGATCTGGCCAGTAATTCTGATGTTTTACCGCCAACCCAGCAGAGTATTAAGGCGTACGTCGATACTCTGGTTAACGGCTTGGACGCTGAAAACATTAAAAAAGACGGTTCTGTAGCCTTTACTGGTAACCAGAGCATGGGTTCTAATCAACTGACTGATTTACCAGACCCATCTTCTGATAATGATGCGGCAAGAAAGAAATATGTTGACGGCAAGATTGATGCGATGCTTGTTGTCGCACATGATTATACATTACTGTGTGGTTCTTCTGGTGATTACACGACCACGTTATCTACTCGCAGCGTAAGCGTTACCAAGGGGAAGCAATACCTGATTTTGGTAAGCGGCTCAGTAGCAACTTCTAATGACAGGCCGCAAATTGCGCTGTTTGTGGATGGCACATTAAAGGCGGATATAGAAGTCGGGGCCTCCAATAACCATAACCACACAGGCAAGGGCTTCTTTCTGCAAAACATATATACAGCGACCTCTACTGGCAGCATAAATGTCCAGATTAAAGCAGACGCTGCGGTGTCATTGCGTTCTGTGCAAGTACTTGTGATACAGATTAAATAACATCGGAAAGTATCACCAGGCCTGTTAAACAGTAGGAGATTGAGGGCAATAGCATGAGTTATCAGGCTTACCCTATATACAATTTGTCAGCGGGTAAAGTTACGGCAAGAGACCCGTGGCTTTTGCCAAAGGACGCTTTCGAGACGCTTATCAATTGCCATTTGCGGCGTGGGGTCTTGGAAAAGCGGAAGGGCTATACCCAATTCGGGCAGTTTGTGCATACGGATACGGCAACCGACACTGATTCTAACCCAAGCAATGCCATCATGGGCATCTATAATCATTATCAGGACGATGTTGAGACTATGCTTGCAATGGATACGGTTAGGATCAATAAATACAATAGCAGTGCGAAAGCCTTTGAAGATTTAACACGGATGAAAATTCACGTGAAGTCAGGGGGCGGCCAGAATCATTTACCATCTGCCGGTGATGTCATAGAAGGCGTTACAAGCGGTGCTTATGCCACTGTTGAAGCGGTTATTACCGATCATGGTGATTTTGTTGCGGGTACGGCTGATGGTACGATTATCCTTAAAAATACGACTGTCAACGGCTCTTTTCAAGATGGAGAAACATTAAGAGATAAAAACAATGTAACGGATATTTTCGGTGTTGCTGATGGAGCGGCTTCGGAGCAGGAATTTACGGGAGAGGATAATAACTTTTTCTGGCTGGAGTGCTGGAATAATGTCAGTTATATAACTAATGGGAAAGACCAGATTCAAAAGTACACCGGTTCGGGCTTGAGCCGTCTTTACATTGATTTGGATGTTGAGGGCGGGCCGGATAACGATGTCAATACCTGCCTGCTTATTTTCTCTTATAAGGGACGATTAGTTCTATTGCAAACGACAGAACGGGGCGAACCATGCTATCAGCGGGCAAGATGGTGTCAGATCAATAATCCCGGTATCTGGAAAGAAGCCGATTATGTGGACGCTCCAACTGAAGACTGGATCATGGCCGCTGATTTCATCGGTGAAGATTTGGTTGTATTCTTTGAGCGTTCGATTTGGAAGCTCACCTATACCGGCGATGCTGATTTGCCTTTCAGGTGGGAAAAGATTGTCGCCACTGAAGGCTGTTATGCCACTTATTCACTGGTATCCTTCAGTGACGAACTGGTTGGCGTTGGCCCCACGCGATTGATTGGAACGGATGGCAGGGATGCTTATGGAATAGATGATAAAATCCCGGATGAAATGCTCAACTGGAACCAACTGGCTGTTGATTACTGCTATGGATTGGTATTGGAAGAGGAAAGCCAGACATGGACTTCCTTCGTTCCGGCAGGCGAAGAGAAGCCAAATCGGGTGCTTGTCAATAATTATGAAGATGACAATTGGTCTGTTTATAAACTTCCGGTCCATACGATGGGATATTCGTCGTTGGATAGCGACATTGTTCTGGATGATATTGACGAATCTATTGCACTGGACGACATTGATTATTCCTTTGATGATAAGGAGCTTCAGGCGGGCTATCCGACGACTCTGATGGGCGGTCGGGATGGTATTATTTACCAGCTTAATAATGGCGGTACAGACAACGGAGAACCGATAGAATTTGAGGCCGTCAGCGGACGTTGGAATCCGTATGTCGAAGAGGGCCATAAGGCCCGGCTGGGGTGGATTGACTTCCTCGTCGATGCCGACGAAGCGGTATCGTTTGACGTGTCGCTTTACCTTGATACCGATACAGCACCTTACAATGTTGTTACCGTAACCTGTGAACCGGATAGCAGTTTGGATTCAGGAAAGACTTGGAAGAGGGTCTTTTGCGGGGCAGTCGGTAAATTCCACCGTATCAAGATTTCAAATAGTGCAGCAAACAACAGGCCAAGATTGCACGCCATCGTACCCTACTTTGACAAAGCAGGAAGGCTATTTTAATGGAACTGTTAAAGCAATCTGAAAGGTTTACAACCTGCAAGGAAGAAGGAAGCCTGAAAGAAACGGTTTCAGGCATCGTAACTTGTTTGCGTAAGCTGATTTTCTGGCTTGAAAACATCTACGGCGAAATAGCAAAAAGGGTTAATTGGAATGTCGGCAGGCTGAATAAAGGCGATGGAATTTCCGACACGTTTACCACAACGGACGGCAAAACAATAACTGTTGAAAACGGCGTAATTACTAAAATTGAATAAATTAGTATGAAATTAGTATTTTGTAGCAATTCCGGCGAATCGCTCCCGATAGCCTACCGCTTGCGTCAGGAAGGTACGGATGCCTCGGTTTATCTGCATTGTCCGGCGTATCGCAATAATTATGAGGGGCTGGTTCCCAAACTGAATCTGTTGCAGCTAAAGCGTGCCGTTAAACAAGCGGATTGTGTGGTTTTCGATATTACAAGGCCCAATGAAAAGACTAAGCAGGACGTTGCTCTATTGAAGATGTTCGGGTTAAAAACATCATCTCCGTCAGTGTTTGGCCCTGTTGCCGATAAGCTGCGTAAATCAGTAAAGGTTATTGGCTGTTCTACGGTTTGTGAAGATATTGAACTTGGCCGGGCTAAAGGCGTTGAACTGGCCGAAAGGATGGGCTTTTCGATTCCTGAAACTCACAGCTTCAAAACGCTTTCTGATGGTATTAAATTCTTAAAGTCCAGCAAAGCCCTTTGGGTTTTCAAGCCCGAAGATAATCAGGACTTGGATTTGACGTATGTTGAAAAATTCCC
>Ga0116188_1001879_pt1 | contig 17360 bp, 18 predicted proteins | sample AD_JPNTR2_MetaG_FD_89807 | JGI IMG/M metagenome (GOLD analysis project Ga0116188, IMG submission 89807) | Active sludge microbial communities of municipal wastewater-treating anaerobic digesters from Japan - AD_JPNTR2_MetaG | ecosystem: Engineered > Bioreactor > Anaerobic > Digestate | place...
CAGTTAAAGAACTTAAAGAAAAAATTGCAAACCTTCCCGATAATATGGATGTGTTTGTGGCTGAACGCAAAACAGAATTTACTTACGGACTTGTAAATAGTGCGTATGTCAAGAAGATAAACTTTATGGAAGAACCTGATGGGGAAGTTTTAGCACAGGATGACGTTCTCGTTTTGGACGAGGAGTAGCACTGACCGCTAACACTTATCTATGTATGACAACATCTATGATATAGTAAAGTCTAGGGTTTTACTAATCACTAAGGAAACAGAACCTAAGTATATTGAGGGGTTCACGGGTGTAGGTGAATACCTGCTTGTTATTAAAGATAGAAAACTCGTTGCTACTATCCCTGGCGGTTTATTGGGTTCTTTTATTGATGTAGTTGTTATTGAAAGAATTGGGGAATTTGATGTTTGGAAAAATCTTATTTTTTCGTATCTTGATAGCCGTTTTGGCAAAGGTTCTTATGTTGCAGTTAAGGGTTTTGCTCAGCCTTTTGACTTTTACCTGGAAAGTGAAAATGATTCTATTTATATTGATACTTATGATCCGTACGAACTACAAGACCCTAATACACTTCATTACTATAAAGTATATCAGATTGTATAACCACTTCTAAATTTTATACTATGAAACCTGGTTTTTTTATTTATTATTTCCTTTATTCTATTTACCCTATAATATTGTTTTTTTTTATTTATAGGCATATTCATAGAAAGAGAAAAGGGTATCCCACTAGAAGTTTATTGATTACTATTATACGTTATTTAATATTTACATATATTTACTTTAATATTATTGATATATTGCATAGATATTATCTTTAATAATAAAATATCTTCCTCCTTTAATAAAAACATTCATGGTGTCTAATTCAAAATTAATTTATTGTTCCATAAAATTCTAATTTAATCACTTCTTTTTCAGTTATTACCCTTGCCGATTTTTTAAAGTAACCCCTACCCTTCTCCTTCAATCCTAACTTAATTTTTCCACTTTCTCCAGGCTTGACTATTACGTTTTCTATATTACCCACTTCTATACATCCACACCCGGGCAATACTCCTTTTATAATTATAGGTTTGTCTGTTTCATTTGTGTATTTATAGTCGACTTCAATTTTTTCCGTTATTTCCTTTACCCCTACATTTATACTTTTGTTTTCAAATGTTAAGGTTAAGCACTTCTCTTTATTTTGTGTCCCTGAAATGATTGAGTTTATCATCAATACTAATACCATTATTGCTTTTAGTTTCATTGTTCTTTTATTTTGTTTTGTATTTTGCAATATTACTAATTATTTTCTTATCTTAGTGCTGTTATTTGGTTTCTCTCAAAGAGAACATAGACACTTCTACTTCTACCGGTAGGTTAGTTTTTAACATTTTCGGTAGCCTTGCAGAGTTTGAACGTGAACTTATATCAGAGCGAACAAAGAATGCACTTAGTGTTGCTAAGACTAAGGGTATTAAACTTGGCAGGAAGAGAATGGAAGAAAACGAAAGATACCTTGATATGGCCCTTATTGTTGGTCAACTTTATCATAGTAGGGAAGTTCCTGTTGATAGGCTTTGTTTGAAACTCAATATGAGTCGTTCTACATTTTATAGATACCTCAAACTATATAATAATCATAAATACCTAAGCAATGAATAGTGTATCTAAAAAACAGGTTATTATGCTTACCAATAAGCCTGTTTGTATTTCATTTAAGAACAAGTATAATCTTGAAAACACCATACACGGTATTATTGTTTCTTCTACCGATAACTTCTTTATTTTGAAAGATTTTTTTTCAAACGAATATGTTATTAAAAGAACTGCTGTTACAGGATTTTCTATTCTTAAAAATTTACCTTCTAATGAGTAAAATGTTTCTTTTTGGTAAGATAACGAGGGTAAACGTTGACTTACCCTTTTTCCTATCACCCTTACTTATACGTTATGATGGACTGGATTCCTATTTGCTTCTTCTAAACTCCATAGATAATAATCTTTACCAGGCACATCTTTCAATTTTTGATGGCATTATCTCAATTTCTCCCTGTACTGATAATGATGTAAACCTCTTTATCGATTTTTTTATCTCAAACCGATGGTCCAATCTGTTTAAACTAAACTCCTCCTTTTTTGGCACTCTTTCTTAGCACTTATACCTGTTAATATCTTTTGTTATTTCTCATTTTTTAGCCCTTTTCGACTATTTTTTTTGGAGATTTCAGGAAGACTTTATCCTTTCTTGATTTTATTTACTTGCATTCTATATATCCTTCATTATTTCTGGTTTATGACAATATCAACCTCAATCTTTTAAATGGAGTTTTCAGGAAGATAAGCAATATAATTATTTCTTAACCTTTATATGATACATTATTTATTGATATTCAATTTATTGTATGTATTATCATTTTGGAGTTTTGGGGAATACACCACTCTTTCTATCATATAAAAATCATATATTCTCTATCTGTCATTTTTATTGATTTACATAAGTTATTTTAATGTTAATATTTTATCCTATTTTGGAGATTTCGGGATGCTACTATATATCAATTTTTTTCATACTATACATATTGCATCTATTTGTATTTTAACACGTTACACATCGCTTAATAAATGGAGTTTACAGGAAGCAGATATTAATTACAACTGTATGATACACACATATATACAACATTATTTTATGCCTGTATATTATTTAAGTTATATAAATTAATAAAAATTAAAAAAGTTATGCTGTTAAAACTGTTGATAACTTAAACTTAATCATTCGGAGAAAGTTTGTCATGTTTTTTCGCTTAATTTTCTAATGTATTGAAATATATTATTATACAATATTTTCGCATGGTGTTTTCGGGAAGCAATATCAAAATTTCATTTTTGCATTGTTTTGGAGTTTTCAGGAGTGTTTTGTTTTGTTGTTTTAATTTTTATATTTGTAAAAATATTTTTCTAAAAATACCATATATGTTATCAAAAGAAACCTTAACCAAACGCCTTGAAGATTTTAAATCTAAGGCATCATTTAAAAATAACAATAAGTTCTATGAGTTCATTTCAATTAACTTTGAAATGGATAAGTTCTTTGTTTTGAACCTTTTGGTAAAAAATGAGATTCTTAAGGTTCTTGAAGATAAAGACCTTATTGTTAAATTAAACCAAACGTTGGGTGAAATTATTGAGGAAAATTTGGAAGTATAAATTTGTTTTTTTAATTTTCTTATCATACATTTGGTAAAAATTTTACCAAATGTATGATTGATTTTAATTCTTTAAAGAAATATGACCTTGCGGAATTTCTCCGAAAGGCTTACAACTTTAAGGATTCTCCAGGTTCTTCAAGGAATAGCCCTAAACTTGAAGGGTTTGGTTATACAATAGTTATTAGGAAAAACCAGGATGGTAATTATACCTGGTTTAATATAAATGGTGATGAAAAAGGTAAAACTATCTTAGATATCGTAAGTCAACTTGAAAATTGTAGTCTTTACCATGCTGCTGAAATCATAAACACCTTCCTCAAAACTAACTCCTTAAATATCAACCCTCACCCATTTTCAAGTTCAAACAATAGCAATAGTAGCCCTTCAATTTCTTTTAAAGAACTGCTTTATCTTTTTGATACCAATTCAAAACTGGCTTGGTATAGGCTTGAAAAGTTAGGTATTCATCCGTTAAGTGATACCACCTTTTTTAATAAAAGGGGTATTTCCTCCGATGTAATTTCGGAGTTTAACTCTTTTAGGTTTCCTTTTATCTTTAATTCTGTTAACAAATTCTCTGGTAAGGCTGATAATATCGCTTTCATCCTTAAACCGTTTGACACCGATAATCCTATTAGCTTTTCTATAAGAAATCAAGGTTTCAAATCATTTCAAGGGGGTCATTCCGATTATTTATTGTACTCCAACCTGGATGAAGTTAAAAACGTTAAGCATCTTTTTATTGGTGAGAGTATGATTGATTGCCTTAGCCACTTTCAACTATACAAGAATGACCTTGGGCTTTCCCTTAAAAATACCGTTTACATTTCAACTGAGGGTTCTTTGACCGATAACCATGTAAGCATGATTAACAGCATTCTTTCTAATCCTGATATAAACTTAAAGAGTTTAAACCTTATTTTTGACAATGATATGGCCGGTCATTACTTTAGGCTTAAACTTCTTTCCAAACTTCAGTTAGGTAAATACGACTCTCCTGATTACGCTTCTTTTAACAGAATCTACTCTGCTTCTTATAGGTATTGTAATTCCATTTCTGATTTAAATATTTCTTTTACCCCAAAACTCCCTTTTAGTTCGGTTACTTTGTTTCCAACCTCAAAAAATGAAATTGAAAATATTTGTATGTTTTTAACCTCACTTCTTTACGAAAAATCTAAGTTACAGGATGGTTTTACATTTATCCCTTCCTTTTCATTTTCAAAAGAAAGAAAAAACACTAAGGAAAGTGCCTCTTTTCTTGTTCCTAATTCTGATGTTGCCTGGAAAATTCTATCCGATTCCTTTCTTGAATTTCGTTTTAGTAATTCAATCATTAATAGCGTTACCCCTATTGGCCTTTTTAAGGATTTTAATGAATTGTTGTTGAATGAAGCAAAAAAAAACAATAAAAATCTTTCAATATGAGCACCTATATCAATGAACCCATTTTTTGCGGTACGGCAAAGTATAATGAAAGTAAAAAGTCATTTGAACTTTCGTTTAATTCCAACGTTGAAAATGTTATACCTGATTTTACTGATAATTTCGAGTTTTACTTGTTTAAAAACAAGTTAGATGACAACTACTCAATTTATTCCAGTGGATCATCAAATATCCTTAGTGGAGGCTCTTTCCTTTTAAAACTTTTTCCCAATGACTTTATCAATAACGTTGTAAAACCTAAAAAATTCAATTCTCCTTCCGTATCTTTTTCTGTTAATACAACAAAAAATGAATTTAATAAAGTCGTTGATATTGATAAAAATGAAACAATCGGTTATTTCAAACCTATGCTTAAATTAAAGGTAGGTAAAGTATTTGACCGCGATAACGGTGAAAAGAGTGTTGCCGTTTGGCCTAATTCAATTATTGATAATGCCGACGCTTTTACCAATTCTGGCTCCAGAAGGTTCTTTTTAGTTTCGGTTAACGATACCAACTCTAAAGATTCAACACTGTATTTGGTCAATGATATTCGTACTCTTCCCGAAAAAACAGACTTTGTTTTTGAGTTGAATAGAAATGCAATGTCTTCATTTCTTAGCCATCAAGATAATGAGATGATCCTACAGGTACATTATGGACCTTATAGCCAGTACAGCAATATTTCAATGTTTGTGTTCAGTAAGGGTGAAGCAAAAGAAAACCTTGCTTCATACCAGATAAAAAACGAACAACCAAACACTAAAGAGTTTGTTTCTCAAAGTCGTAACTTTAATCCATCAAAGTCTGAATATAATATTTGGGATGCCAAGTCTTTCGCATCTTATGTTAACGATATTTACCTTAACTACTTTCCGAGTTTTGGGGTAAAAGAAGACATTGAAAATAAATACCCACTTAACTCTTATATTAGTTTTTCTGTTAGAAACAACTACTTTTTTTCAAAGGTTAACATTCCCGAATCCAAATCAGTAGGTATAGTTAAAGGGTATCAAAATGGAAAACTCCTTATTGAATCCCCCATCCTGGATAAGCCTTTTACCCTCTCACCTTATATCGCAGATGTTTCACTTTCAAACTCTGATGAATATAATAAATTCAAGAACTTTTACAATGAACTAATTAAAAAAGATTTTTCTACATTCTTTGAAGTCAAACAGCAAAAACCTCAGGATAAATCAATTGACAAACAAAACAATTTTAATAAACCTAAAAACGACTATTCATTAAATGTTTAACCTAAATTTATAGATTATGGCAACTTCTGAACCAAAAGAAACCAAAGAAACCGTTAAGGTTTATGGTACAGCAGAAAGAATTGTGAATGAAGAAAAAAATTCTTTCTACTACAAACTTACTTTAAATAGTAAGTATCTTATGGAGGATTTTATTAACGTCAACATTGCTAGACTTTCGATTGTTGATTTAAAAAGAGATGATGGTAAACTATCCGTAATTCCTAATGAATACCCTCATAACCAGGGTAAACATTTTAGCCATGTAAACTTGTTGCTTTTTGGTGATACTCTTCTTTCTTACTTTGAAAACAAAAATTTTTCTAATACCAAAACCGGACCTGTTAACCTTTTCTTAAACCCTGTTTCTGGTAGTAAAGAAAAATTTGTTGTTTCAATTTATGACCCCGAAAACAAAACCAGCAAAGGCTGTGGGATGGCATGGAGGAATGAACACATTAACCTTGGTACGTGTATCAAGGATAAGAAATTTGAAAACTATTCTCTAAATATTAACAAAAAAGAACTTTTTGGCTACATTAAAACTCATTTTGAGGACAAAAAGAACGTTTATTTGACTGTTTCTAAACCAAACGATAAAGGACATTCCTCTGTTACCATTAGTAACAGTAAAGATTTCCCTTCAAACACACTTTTTGTTGTGAAACTTAACAAACAACAACTTCTTTCTTTGCCTGTTTCTGAAAGCGGGAATATTCACTTTTACCTATCCCAACACAAAGAGCGGTCAATTAAAAACGACCTTTCCAACTATTTTGCCTTCAAACTAATCAATGATACCAAGAATTACATTGGTAAAGCCTGGACGGCTGATAATTTTTCTAAATACATTAACTCTCTCTCCGAAAGTAAACAAAAAAAGGTTTCTGAAGAAGTTAAAAAGGGAGATTCTATTAAGGTTAATGACTTCGTTTCATTTACCGTATCGGATGACTATTACCTAAAAACCAAATTTCGTTCTGAAAAAGACCATCAAGTTTACGGTATTGTTAATAACGTTGGCCCTAATTCAATTACAGTTACCATGGCAGGCTCAAACAGTGTTTTGAAGTTAGATGCTAGTAAAATTTCTCCTGCAACCGAGGAACAATTTAAAAATTTTGAATCCTTATATAACAAAATTAAGGAGGAGGTTTCCATTAACACTACTAAAAAAATAAAAAAGGAGGAATCAAAGTCTATCTCTCAAGAAAAAGACAATTCAAAGGGTAATTTAAAGGATAAGGGCAAAAGCGGTAGCAAAAGTAAAGAAAACAAACAAAGCAACAACCCTGATCTTCCATTTTAATTCTTTTACTTTTAATAACAAATAAAGCCTCTTTAGAGGCTTTATTTTTTTTCTGTGTTATTGTAACCTAATATAATTTTTTTTACATTTGGTAAAAATTTTTCCAAAAAATGAGGCTTGCTGTTGTCGGTTCAAGAAACTTTACTAACGCACAAGTTATATATAATTTCTTAGATAACTTTTGCTGGGGCAAAAATATACAACTTGTTGTTTCAGGAGGAGCAAGAGGGGTAGATAGGATTGCTTCTTCGTGGGCCAAAAGCAAGAACATAGATGTTCTAATAATTCGTCCCGACTATGATAAATACCCCCCAAAAATTGCTCCTATCATAAGAAATATGGAGATTGTCAATATATCCGACTTCGTCTTATCATTTTGGGATGGGAAAAGTCGAGGAACTAAATTTGTCATTGATTATTGCAAACAGGTTAATAAACCCAATAAGATTGTTTTCATAGATCTTCTTAATCTTAATAAAAACAATAGTTATGGTTATTCACTGTAACGGTAATATTCCGAGAGATACCAGGCATAACTTTAGGGTAATAAAACTTGACCTTAAAGCAAAGGGCTATCCTTATCAAGAAACAAAAGACTTTGTTAACTATTACTTTAATATGAGTTTAAAACAATATGATAAACTCTTTCAATCAAACCAACCTATTACATGTATTTCTACTCCTTCATCTTCTGGTTACAATCCTACAATCAATATTTTTTTTGAACTACTAAATTCTCGTTACAGTAAAAATCTATCTTTTATTGATAGTAACACATACTTAAATCCTGTATTTAACCAAGAGGCAAAACATAATACAGCATTTCATAAAAAAATAAATCTTTCTATTACAATCTCTGAAAAATATCAAGATTCTCTTTTTCAATTAAAACAAAATATCCCTGAAAACTCCAAACTTATCTTACTTGAAGATTGGATGAGTACAGGCGATACATCAATTCTTTTTTCAAAATTTCTATCTAATAACAATATTAAAATTACAGATTATGCTGCACTTGTTGTTAATACTCCTTACTTTATTAGTAATACAGATATTAGAAGAAACATTGAAAAGGTCAAACCTTTCACTGATGATCTTAAAGGCCTTTGTCAATCATTTATCACCCTCTTTGATGGTTTTCTTCAAAACAAATTTTATCGTTTTGAGTTAGAATTTCAACGACTTAACAAGGATTCTTACACATATTATCTTGATAATGTATTAAAATCCGGTTCAGATAATTACTTAAAATCTAATCTATTTAACCTAAATGAAATTAACCGTAAATCGGAGCAACTATATCAACTTTTAAATTTCCGAGAGGAAAGGGGTCTTCAGTAATGTTTCATAAATCGTTGAATTTATGATACAATATTTTTTTATGTTTTTCTACATGTTTTAATGTTTCGTTTTTGTGTTTCATTTTTATTTTTATATTTGTAATATTATTAACTAAACAACTTTACTATGAAAACAATCAAATTTGAACTTGAAGGCATTTATGAAACAGGCGATGTTTTTCTTAATGGTAAACATCTTGACCTTGATAAATCATTGAAACTTGTTAATCATTCTCCATCGGGTTTTAGTTGGGGTTATGGAGGCTCAGGCCCGGCTCAACTTGCTTTAGCCATTCTTTATGAACTAACAAACGATAAAGATTTTTCTATTCGGAACCATCAAAAACTTAAATTCGATTTTGTAAGCAAGTTGCCCCAATCAGATTTTCATGTAATCCATGAAATTACTTATTCTAAAGACCAATCGCATTCAAATTCTTTAACTTTTTAATCATGACAAAACTTATCATTTGTGAAAAGCCTTCCGTTGCTGAAGACTTTTTCAAGGCCCTTTCGGGTACTAAAAAACATAAAGGGTATTTTGAGTGTAACCACGAAGGCTCAATATATTACATAACCTACTGTTTCGGTCATCTTTTTGAGTTTGTTTACAAAGATTCTAAAGAATGGAACCTTAACGATCTTCCTATTTTCCCTAATAATTGGTTTCCTTCTCCTATATCTTCAAAAAAAGAACAAATTAAGATTATTTGCAACCTTATTAACATTTCATCTGATATAATCATTGCTACCGATGCCGGAAGAGAAGGTGAACTAATTGCAAGGGAATTGCTTGAGTATTCTGACAAAAACATTTATAGTAAGAAAAATGTCTTTAGATTTTTTACTTCTGAGGCCCTTACAAAAGATGTAATTCTTAAAGGTCTTAAACAATTGTCAATTTACACAAAATATAATTACCTCTATTTCCAGGCAAAAGGTAGAATGATGAGCGATTGGTTGGTAGGAATTAACCTTACACGCGGTTATACACTTGTGAATAATTCTGGTTTAATTTCTATTGGTCGAGTTCAAACTCCTATTCTTTTTGAGATATCTAAAAGATCCAATGAATATAAATCCTTTCAACCAACTTCATCTTTTAACTTGTCCTTTCAGGGCGATAATAACATTTTACTCAAATCTTCAATATCTTCTCCAAATGAAAAAGAGATTCAAATAATTGTTTCCAATCTTTCCCCTTATCTTCCTTTATATATAACAAAATTTGAAGAAAGTAATGAGAAAAATATTAGTGCTCCCCCACTTCATTCACTTACGACTTTACAGCAAGAGGCCAATATTAAGTTTGGGCTTAGCCCAAAGAAAACACTTGATATTGCTCAAAAACTTTATGAGGAATATAAACTTATTTCTTATCCTCGATCTGATAGTCAATATTTAGCCGATTCCTCAGTTTCTTATTTCTCCGAATGTTTAACGCGTGTTGGTTTTCCAAATTACGCAAACGAGGTTTCTCTCGACAGATTTTCAAAAATAATTTTTGATTCTTCCAAACTTACCGATCACCATGCAATTATTTGTATTGACTCTCCCAAAAACATTTCTCTTCTTCCCGATGAATTAAACGTCTTTAATCTTATTCTTAATAGAATGACTAACTTTTTTAAAGGCGATTATAAATATAAAACAATTCTTATAGAGGGTAATGTTTCAGATACTGTCTTTTCAAACACTTTTACTAAAGTTATTGATTATGGTTGGAAGGCGTTTCTTAATGAAAACGAACATTCATTTAATGATGATGATGCTTCTTCTGATTTAAGTAATACATTATCATCATCAATATCTATTAACGTTGGCGATTCTATTTCAGGTAAACTCTTTGCACGTGAAGTTAAATCAACTCCTCCTAAACTTTATACTGAGGCATCTATCCTTAAATTTATGGATAAAAACAATCTTGGGACCCCGGCAACAAGGGCTGATATTATTGAAAAACTCTTTAATAGAGATTATATTTTTCTTGAAAAGAAAAAACTCTTTTCAACTCCAAAAGGCGATTCTCTTGTTTCAGTTCTCTTAGAAAACAATTCCTTGCTTTTAAACATTGATTTTACTTCAAAAGTAGAAAAGGAACTTAATTCAATTAATTCACAAAATGAACTTTATTCATTTGAAAGTAAAATAAAGGATATTGTTTTTTCTGAACTTTCCAATGTAAACAAATCATCAAACAAAATACAACGTTCTTTGAGCAAAAAACAAATTGAATTTTTTAATAAACTTTGTAAACAATACAAAGTAAATATCGACATAAATAATGTTGATCCCGATAACTTTGATAAAACTATTAAAGAAATATTAGAAACAAATAAAATTACTTGTAAATGTGGTTCATTAGTAAATGAAACACCAAAAACATTTTTCTGTCCTAATTGTAATCTTACTGTTTTTAAAACAATTTCAGGTAAAAACTTAACCTTTAATCAAGTTAAAGACCTATTTTTAGGTAAAGAAATTGTTTGTAAAAATCTTAAATCAAAGACAGGTAAGGTATTTGATGCTAAACTCGTAGTTAAAGATAATAGAGTTTCTTTTATTTTTTAATTATTTATCACTTATTTATTTCTGTTTTACTATGACATTAAAAGTATCTCAATTGATTGAGATACTTTTTATTACATCGAATTTTATTTTCTTTCATTTTTTATTTTTCTGATAAAATAATTTTATTATTCTTTGCATACTTTATATTTAACGTTCAGTTTCAGTTTTTAACATTTTCGGCTTCGCCAAAAATACAAAACTGAAACTCAACGCATTTCCTTTACCATGCCATATTACGAGGAGGATAAAAGTTTCTCGATATACTCGAAACTTTATTCCACCTCGAACAATTTTTTAGCATCCTTTCTTCTTTATCTTTCCTTTTAACATTCGGAGAGGTCAGCGGGGGGCTTCCCTGTTGATTTCTTTAGCCTATTTTCCTTGCAAGGTGTCTAATTATGTGCTACCTTTGGGTTAGTTAATTGATTTATTGATGTTTAACCGTTCCACGTGGAACATAATTTGATACCTATGAAAACTAAAATTCATATTATATTTGTATAACAATTGAGAGACAAACCAACTCAATGTAAAACAAAAAAAGATGAAATATAAAGTAACTTACTCAGGTAACGCAAGCAGATTTAGAAATTTTAGTTCAGAAGTAAATGCTAACTCTGAAAGAGAAGCAGTTGAAAACGTTTTTCAACAAGTAATGGACGAAAATTATTTTCCTCAAGAAGATGGCTCAATTTTAGACTGCGATGGTAACGAACTTGCAACTGCAACAGATGATACAATTGATTATGATGGTGGTTGCTTTTCAGCAGAAGAAATTGAAGATGAAGAATAATATGCGAGTAATATTATTTACAAACTATATGTGTAGGAATAAAAGGGGGTTTAACACCCCCTATTTTTTTTAATCACTTCTATTTAAAACCTCTTTATTTATATAATTATTTTTATATTTGTAAAAATATTAACCCATTTCTATAATATGACACAGGAAAGAAAATCGTTAGAAGGCGTTGTTTTGCTTTTTGTTGTTCTGTTTTTTTTAGTTATAGCACTTCACTATCTTGCTATAAATGATATTTTTTCTTTTATGCAATTCAATATCCTTTCTTTGAAGCATAAAGGTATTCTTGTTATTCGATTTATATTTTTTGTTTCTCTCGGTTTGCTCATTTACCTTACCCCTGTAAGAATTTTTAAGGACGATCAACCCCTGCGGGTTAAACTTTACTGGCTTGCTGCATTTACATTTTTCTTTTTCTTTTCACTTCTTGGCTATACTCGTTTTAGTTTTTACAACCTTTTTATTTATCCGATTGTTTTCTTTGCCGCCCAGATTACCTTAATTTTTTCTTTATCACTTTTTTCAAAAAAGGTTTTGAAGGAGGATAGATTTTTTAAGGGTGTTTCTTGTTTGCCCCCTGATGTTCCTGACTTTTTCTTTGATCTTCAAACCGACGAGGGTATTTTGAGAATACATAAACCCGCCGAAAACATTTTTATAGATGGAGGTCCAGGTAGCGGTAAATCCCACTACCTTATTAAACACTTCATTAAACAGGCTTGCGAAAGGGAGTACGCAGGTTTGATATATGATTACGAGGGCGACCCACTATCGCCTGGTAGCCCTATCCTGTCATCTATTGCTTACAGTTCTATTATTGAGGCTAAAAAGCAATTCCCTAACCATAAACTAAAGTTTGCCTTTATCAACTTTACCGACATGAGCCGTACGTCAAGGGTTAACATTCTTTCAACTCGGTACTATACTCCATCCAATGCCAAACTTTTCATCAATACCCTTGCCCAAACAATTATGAAAAACCTTGAACCCTCATGGAGGGAAAAATCTGATTTCTGGAGTGCAAACGCAATTAACTTTGTTTCGAGCGTGATGTATCTTTTATATAAAAATTATAGCGATAAAGGCTATAATACACTTCCTCATGCTATTTCAATATGCCTTTCTCCTGTTGATGATATTTTTAACTGGCTTACCAAGGATGAGGAAATGGATAAGACCATGGCCCCAATGATTAGCGCATGGAAATTACAGGCTCAACAACAGACTGCGGGAGCGGTTTCATCCGCTCAACTCCCCCTTGTTAATCTTTACAATCCTTATATCTATTGGGTTTTGTCTGCTGATGAACTTAGTTTGGATATTACTAATAAGGACAATCCAACACTTCTCTGCCTCGGTAACTGTCCAGAGATTACCCCCGCTACTTCTCCGGCTATATCTTCAATCATTAGCGTTATTATGGGACAAATGAATAATCCGGGTAAACAAAAAAGTATCTTTTGTGTTGATGAGTTGCCTCGAATTAACATCACTAATCTTGATGGTTTCATAGCAACTGCACGTAAGCATAATGTTTCTATCGTTCTTGCCATTCAGGATTACCACCAACTCGTTAGGGATTACGGCGAAAAGAGTGCAAGCACCATTAAAGCCTCTTGCGGTACATACTTTCAGGGTAAAACGGGTAATTACAAAACCGCAGAGGACCTTTCTCGTGCCATAGGTGAGATTAAAAAGGTTACCCAATCCATTAGCCAACAACTTACGGATTCTGGTGGTTCTTTCAGTGAAAGTTACACCAAGGAAAGGGTATTACAGGCAAGAGAGATTGCCTCTCAAAACTCAGGTCATTTCTTTGTTCAGGTTTCAAACGGTAACCCACCATTCAGTTACACTAATTTTCAACCATTCCATTTAGTTGCCCCTAAATCCCATAAAATACCGCCCTTTGGCTATACGGTTAAGGCCGACAACGAGGAGGTTCAAAAAACAATTCTTGAGGCAGAGGTTCGGGCTAACTTTAAAAAAATTGAAAAAGAGGCACGCGACATTTTACTTGGTAATGTTTAACCTATAAAATTACAATCCTATGAACTTTAAACAAATTATCTCTGGTTTCGACAAATATTTATCTTTAGAATTTTTTACAAGTTCTATAAAATGCTACTCTTCAACTTCTGGTTTCCGTTTTATCCTGTATCAAACCGAATTTAGCAAACCTGTTTCTTGTACCATTCTCAATTTTTTACATGATTGCTCCCCCGATGAGCTTCTTTACTTTATTACACTCTACCATAAACCTGAAAATTTTATTAGAATACATGGTATATCTTTTCAGGATGAAAGGGAGATGCAATTTGAAAGCACTGTTTCTCGCGATGAAGCGATTGGTATTGCTTTTAGTCTTTATCGGCTTTCTCTTAGCGATGATGACTATGAACTTGCCGACAGTGAAGATAATCTTGTTTTACCTGATTACGATGAAATCCTTAATATCTTTTCCGATTTTACTCTTTATGGTAATACATATGTTACCGATGAAGGCCTTGGCTGCCTACCCATGTTTTACAATCCTAAACAACCAACAATAAACAATTTTGTTTATTTCAACTCTTCCTCTGTTCGATATTCAAACCCAACCTCGTTTTCCTCTTTTTACCTTTCTAAACCTTTTTCAAACCAACATTACCTTTCCATTTGCGTCAACCCCTTTTACTTTGCTAAGTTTTTCTACAACATTTTTACTTCCGGTACAGATGACCTTACTTTAATTGAAAAGTACCAAGACCATCGCTTATTTGTAATTCCCACAAACCCTTCAATTTCCATTTCAAAACAACTTCTCGACCTTGTTAATGAGGATTTGTTTTCATCATTCTACTACTATCACTCTAACGATATGGTTAGTTTGGTTTCTCTAATTATGCTCTGTAATAATCTATTTTCTTTGAAAAAACACATCCACATTTCGCATCAGGCTAACCAAAACTACATCCTTCTCTCTTTCTTTCTTTACCCTAAATACTGTGGCACATCGCCCCAGGAATTGATAAGTTTCTTTACGGAGTTACAGGATAAATATAAGTCAGTTCCTATCTTTTTAACACCAAAACTCTTATTTTCAACTAACTACCCTTCTAATCCAGATTTACCTTCTCCGATAACCCCATTAAGCCTTTTAGTTTACCTTCCCCTTTCGCCCCATATTATCTTGGATTATTGCAAACTGATATTCAACTCTTTAAATATTTCATTTCATTTTCGTTTCGTTGACTAATATTTTTGTATTTGTAAAAATATTTTTATATTTGTAATATTACTTTTATGAATGAAACACCTAAAAGGAAAAGAGGCAGACCAAAAGTTGACCCCGAAAATAAAGTGATTCAAATAACACTTTATGTTAAAAGGGGCGTGGTTTTGAAAATTCCAGATTTAAAGATGGCTTTATATGAGTACATCCAAAGAATATACGAAGAAAAAGAAAAGGTATAATGTTTTAGTTCCTGATTTTGTTTACAATAAACTATCTACCTACTATTTAAGTAGGGAACTTGATAGTTTTTGTTTGTTATACAAAGATGACGAACGATTATGGGCAACGCCATTTTCAATATATTCCTATGAAACTCATCATCCCAAAATGAAGTTGGGGTTTTATTTAAGTACAGATATTTCCAATGTTATTGAAGAAATGTCCATTGCCAACCTAAGAAACACATCAAATCAAGCATTACATTTAATTTACTCTTATTACAATTACATATGCCAGCAGTAAATGTTTTTAAGGTTTATGTTAGCCTTCCTCAAGAGGTTGAAATGTTTTTCAAGGGTTTGAAAAATTCTAACCCGGATATTTACAGGTCAGTTATTGAACAAAGGTATAGTTGTAATAGAACACCAATGGAGTTTTCTTACAACTCAAAGGTTAGGCGTGTTGCCATTTACTTACCCAATGAGTATAGGCAAAACCTAATAAATGAAAGCAATAAATTTCTTTTTTTTTCGCTTTCCGCCTATCTATCATATATTTTTATGAACTACTATTTAAACTATTTCGGTTATGGAAGAAAGTAAACCCAATCAACTTACCATTCCTTTTGTCATTACCAATGATGATACCGATAAACACCACAACCCCAAAAACTTTTTGGTAAATCTTGAACTTGCTAAGTTTCCCTTTTTTTTCATTTCAAAATCCCAAAAAGTTCTTCAAAGTCGCATTGGTATCGAAATGTATCTTACCTATAAAAAACTTAAAAATTCAGGATTGGATGACGAAACCATTAAAAAAATGACAAATTTTAATATTTCTCCTGCTGATCTTATACATGAGGAGACTTTTAATATTGGTTCAAATAATGAAAAATGGACCATTCGCGCCGATGCTTTCCTTGGTTTTCCTGATGAGTTCGATTCCCTTGTTTGGGAGTATTTCCTCTATATCCTTTCAACTAATTACTATACTACAAAAAAAATCAACCCTTACATTTCTTTCAATAAACTTGATGTTATCAACTATTTGGTTAGCAAAAAATATTTTAAACAGTATTACGGCAAACTTTACACCCTTGTAGATGCTTCCATTGAGCGCCTTTTTATGACCCGGTATAGTTACTCTAAGGGTTTTTACGTTAAAGAGTTAAATCATTACACTGCCGAGGATTACATGTTTTCTTTAATTAAAAACATTTACCGTAAGAACACAAAATTGCCTAATGGTGTTATTGTTTCTAGCGATTACATTATACAAATAGACCCTGTCATTTACTTTAATTTCATTAACAACTACTTTCTTATTTCCCCTCACAGTTTAAGGCTTAAACTTAACTCTTTGCAATCCAAATCCCTTTACGATAAACTTAACTACATGCTTTACTATTCTCTTACACAAAACACAAGCGATTACATTATTTGCATTAAATACCAATACCCTGTTTACCTTTACCTGGCTTCCAACACCCTTTACGAATTTTTAGGCTTAAAGTACCCTAAGGGAAAAAATCTTTGTAAATCATATCTTATTAGCAAGGTTAAACCTTACTGCGATCAACTTATCGACAAAGGCTTTTTGTCCACTTACTTTGTTGACCGCAACATAAATACCAATAAGTATAACTTTTTCTTTCTTGTTTCTTTAAACTATACAGATACGTTTATAAATAATATTCATAAGAGATTTAAACTTAACCTTTCAGATAAGAAAAAAAATATTGATTTTACCGCTTCACAAAACTATTTCTCAAAACTAAAATCACTTATTTTTGAAAAAGATAACCTTCAATACTTTTCTAATATCTTTCCCGATAAAGAATAATTTTTTATATTTGTTTACTATTTAACCCTACTATCCCAGGAGAGTTTCGGTGGCCAATGTAACGGGTCGGGTATTGCCGAAGTGCGGGCGTAACAGCACTAAAGTTTAATTGAAATACAAAAGTTTATGAATAGCACAAAAGATAAATTGGAACACGAAACCACGCATTTTGG
>Ga0116188_1001881_pt1 | contig 17359 bp, 15 predicted proteins | sample AD_JPNTR2_MetaG_FD_89807 | JGI IMG/M metagenome (GOLD analysis project Ga0116188, IMG submission 89807) | Active sludge microbial communities of municipal wastewater-treating anaerobic digesters from Japan - AD_JPNTR2_MetaG | ecosystem: Engineered > Bioreactor > Anaerobic > Digestate | place...
ATCCTCTGTAATCTCAGCGCATTCTGCGTGGGGCAAAATAACGCATCACGTGGAAAACACAGATTTCGCAGATTTTGAAGAAAATAGGGTCAGAGCCTACGATTGCATATATACCTGAGTTACGAAAGATAGCGGAGACAGGATGTCGAAGCGATTAGAGTTGCGTGCGAGTACATAGCTATAAAATAGTTTACACAGAAAATAAAAAAGCACAGTTTTTTTTGCCGAGCACCGCAGGACACGGCGGAAGGTAATTTAAGCATTGATACTTTTTTATAAGAAAGTTTAATAGAAAGATAAAAGTAATTGTATTTGAGACTGATAACAAGAAAGAGCATAATACAAACGTAAGTACGCCAACGGTAGCCGTACAGGAGGTACGGCGACATAGGGTTGCGTGCGAGGACAAAAGCCTTAGAAGGCGTCCGCAGCACGCTGGCAAGAATTAAATACATACAGAAGACAAAGGCATTTTTCTTTGGTACTTTCTTTTGTTGCCGTCTGGACAAAAGAAAGTGCACAAAAAAAGTATAAGTAATAAAAAAGATAGCCGTCAATTCAAGAAAAAGATAGATAATCACAATAGGGTCAGAGCATAATAATCCTCTACGCGCACTCAGTGATATCTGTGTGAAAAAAAAATAAATCACGCGGAGAACACAGGGGATGCAGAGTCCATGCAGAAATTGGGGTCAGAGCAATATATATTTATAACAAATAAGACTGCTTAACTAGCAGTCTTATTGATTGCCCAGGACGGGACTTGAACCCATACGGGAGATTCCCACATGCCCCTCAAGCATGCGTGTCTACCAGTTCCACCACCTGGGCTTATAAAGTGAATTTAATAACACTATTTTAGCACAAATTTATAAATCATTTTATTTTCCCATTATTTTATGTCAAGAAAAATGTAGTATAAAGTAATAGTCAAACGTAAATTTGTATTATTTATTATGGCACACGTATCCGGGAAGGTTTTAAAAGAGGTAAAAATACTTCTCTTTCTTCCTGTTGTATTGCAATAACATCTTTTTTGCATTTATGATAGCACTGCAAACAACCAATACATACATTTTTATCAATTACTGGTTTATTATTCTGTAATGTGATTGCTCCGACAGGGCAATATGTAACACATAAACCACAACCAGTACATTTCTCCTGTTGCATAATATATGCACAATAAAATGTTTTAAAATGCAATGAATTTATTCCCCTGTTATATGAACCCAACACACCGCAGCAATCCCAGCAACAATTACAGATCGCTATCTCTTCTTTATCAATCTGATCTTTGTCATGCCATACAATATGAACACCACCTTTTTTCTTTGTCTCATCTATAATCTTTGCTGCCTCTTCTTTTGAAATAAATCGCCCAAAGCCATATTTCACCGCATGCTCGCTAAACTTACCCAACACTATACAGGCTTCCAGTGGCATTTTCAATCTGCACGCTATCCCCTCCATCGTTTTCCATTGCCTGCAAAAACAATGAACTACGGCAATCAATCCTTCATCACTGTAACGGGCAATCAGTTCATTTATTGATGTTGATGCTAGGACTTGGCTTGTTTCAGGAACTATCGCCTCATTGATAACTATCTTTTTACCTGGACTGGCAGGTTTAATGACGTTATGAGGAACATTGTTTTTATTGATCCAGTTCCTAAGTTGCCTGAGTGGAGTTACATTGTATTTTTTCCATGAATTAAAAAGCCTGGTAAGATAGTGTGCAAATTCCCTTTTTTCTGATGTGGTGCTGCCATTACACAAATACACCTCAAACCACCCCAGCATAATTGGCGAGACACTAAACAATTCCTGCCCTTCATATACCTTTGACCATATCATACCCTTGGCAATAAGTGATGAAAAAATCTCACATGCTTTGTCATAGGGCATGTTAACTTTTTTAAATATTGCATCACTGGTAGCAGCATCTTTCCCCATGGAAAGCAAAAAATCAACCTCCTGTGGGGATAACACTGAATCAAACACCTTAAGCAGTGTAAATGTGACAGGTATTGACGAGGACGACTGGCTATTCATCATAAATGCCAGTCGTGCTAATTTAAGGTAATTATTTTTTGACATTATTGTTAGTTATTAGCAATCTTTAAAAGTTCAAGCATTGTTGAGGCATCTTTAGCATAGTTTGAATCAGGGTATTCTTTTATAAGCTGAGTAAATGCTTTAACAGCATCATCCTCAAAACCCATTTTGGTGTAACATATCCCAATCTGGAAAAGGCTATACATGCCATCAACCGTCAAAGGAAATTCTTCAAAAAGACGTTTATAAATACTAACAGCTTTGGTATACTGTGAATTATCAAAATAAATAGCTGCTATAAATCGATATGCTTTTGCCCTGTGCAATCCGTCAACATAAATATCTAAATATTCATAAAATTCATTCAGAGCTTTCTGATGTTCATTAATTGAAACAAAAAACAGACCTTGCTGAAATTTTTTATCATCAGCTTCCTGTTGCATTGTTCGCTTTTCCTGAGCGGCTAATGGCAAACTAACAAGTAGCAGTATAACCATTATTATGTTTTTCATTGCTAACTCCCTCTAAAGAATCTATTATAGTCCTTCAGCCTCACCTGATATCTCTTCAACAAGAGCACTGAATAACGTTATGACATCGTCATTGGTTCTTCTTAGTCTTTGTGCCAGTTGCAGGGCGATAGCTCTTGTTAAAATTAATCCCACTCGTGGATTGGCATCACCATAGGCAACAAAATCTTTGCGTTTGAGCACCAGGCAATCACAATCACGTTTTGCAACTACAGTGGCTGAACGTTTATCCTTATCAATCATGGCTAGCTCACCCACATACAATGGCGTATCATCAGCGTTCATTGCAACCACCGTATATGGCTCATTCTGCAAAGTCCTTTTCAGGATTTCTATCTCGCCATTCACTATGATATACAACTCATCACCTAAATCACCTTCTTTAATTACTGTCCTACCTTTTTTAATCTTTTTATAACTGCATAATTCTGCTAAATCTCTGATGACATTTAAATCCAGACCTTTAAAAAGCGATAGTTTCTGTAATTTTTTAATTAATGCTTCATCAATTTGTATAGTCATGATTTTGCCTCAAATAATTTCACTTGTACCTTCTATTAACACAGCCTTTGAAAAATTTTTTATTTTGTAATTCTTATCAGGGTTTAAAACAGGGTAATTGGGAATCATGGTTTTTACAATTCGCAAATTATCTACAAGCTTTGATATATCAGGTGTTTTCTGTGCTTCCTGCAATGCTAACCGTTTACGATCATAAAAATTGCCTGTGTTTTCAAGAAGCCTAATCAGTATTTTGTTCTTTCTGGCAAAGTATTCAACCAGTTCACCGTATGGTTTGTTGATAAAATGAACAGGGATCTCGTCGGTTGTCAATGAAACAGGGGTACTTACATCTATTAGTTCACCAATAACATGTGCAAGGCCACTTTTAGCAAATACGTCAGCTATAATATTTTTGCTGTAATTATTTGTCAGTATAACCTCATCACATCCCGACAAACGCAGATACCGCTCATATTTCTGATCAATAATTTCAGCGCATACATAAACACTTTTTGAAATTGCCTTGATTGACATTACCGACATAACCGTACGGGAATCTGCATCCTGCCCCGACTTCCCCAGCTCATCGGCAAGCACCAGTACTTTTTTAGCATACCTGATATTTGCCCTGTTTAATACATGTTCATCAATGTGGTCACCATATACAAAATGTATATTAGAAAAAATAATATTGCTTTTCAGGTTTTCAATCTGCTCAGATTCAGCCATACATACCAGCACTACGTCATACCCTGCAAAATCCTCTTTTCTCATAGCTATACTGGAAAGCACCATTGACATATCTTTTTTCCATCCGCATATTACATAATGATTTTTGATTTTCACAGGTTTTAGCCCTCTGTCTTCTTTTAATTGTTTTTCTACAAGCGTGGAAGCAATATTACCAGTAATTACCCCAACCAGCGCCATACCAAAAAACATTGTCAGTATTCCAATAATTCTTCCCAATCGCGAAATTGGATACTTATCACCATACCCAACTGTTGTTGACGTTACTATTGCCCACCATATTGAATCTTCAATTGAGTTAATATTACTTTCTACAACTTCACATTCCCCATGCCTGGTAATTGTCCGTGTATATCCCTTTTCAATATAAAAAATTGCTGTTGAAAAAATAAACAGTACCAAAAAACAAACTGCAAAAATTCTGAATATCAGACTATGTAATAAATTATGAGTAATAATTCGTGCATTTCTATACATGTTAAAATTTATATTTTTTAATTTCATATTCTGCCATTTAAATATAAAATTTTTGCGATAGTTCATATCAATTATCGATAGGTTTATAAAAAAATATTACTAAAATATTATGTCACTTAATGAATTATTCCATACCACCATTATATTAAAATAGTGTATACTGTCGCTTCTGAATATGGTAAAGAAGTTCATTATATAATGCAAAAATAATAGTATGAGATAATTAATGGAAACAAGTGATTACCAATTGTATTTAATGAAGTAACTCATTAGAAAGGTTTATGCGTTTACTGATTAATATTTCTTTGATATGATAATTTTCAATAAAAAAAGGGGAGATAAACTCCCCTTTTATGTAATTGTGTATTTATTTTCTTTTACAGCTCTTTCAAACCTCTTTTAGGTTTGCTCTTTGAAGATGAGAGGTCAACAGATCCTTTGATTTCACCTTCAGACTGTGCCTTATACGCAGCTTCAAAAATATCTTCCTTCATTTCCGCTGCAGCAAATGACTGATCGATATCTTCGCGAACTGTTGATCTTCTTCGCTTGAATGTTGCAAATGCTGCATCCTGGAATCCTCGTGATACACTGTAGAGGAATTCGTTCAATACGTTTGCCATTCCTTTAAGCATATACTGTTTGCGCTTAATGGTAGTTACATCAACATCCAGAACAAGACCCGGCTGGATATGATGTGGGTTAATCTTGTAAGTAAACTCATTGAATCTTCTTTCAAGGAAGTTGATGCGCTCATCCAGGATAACTCTTTCAATCGGGTTCTGGAAACCGTGCATTTTCTGTAGCATTTCGCGCAGATATTTGAGTTTGTTCTTCAAATTGTGGATTCTGTCTTCGTATGTTCTGTTGTTCTTTTCAACAAATGAATTTTCATTATACATTTCACCAATTTCATTCCACAATACTGAATTTGGATCTGCATCTTCTTCTCGTTTGTTCCTTCTCCAATCTCTTGACATTAATCTGTTTGCCAGATCATCAAAGTCACGGAGTGAACGGAAACGTTTCTTTGATTCGTAGTGCGCATGTACCACATCCCATACTCTCAGTATTTCACGGGTAAAAGCATCCATCTGGCGATCAAATTCCTTCTTTGCTTCGCGAAGCTGATTCTGGTCATAGTATGCAAGCCTGATTGCATAACGCTCATCGGGAAGAACTGTCTTATCCAGTTCTTCATATTCACGGATCTGGCATATACGAGCATTCTTCATATTATCACAAACCTGATACCCTAATTTGGACGTATCAAGTATCGATGTGATAGCATTTACTGCAGTGTTATATCCGCGGTTACGGATATTTTCTTCGTCAATGATGTACTTAATGTTTTCTCGAATATTTAGTGGATCATATTCTTCAATATCGATTTCAGCTCGCAATCCTTCAATCTTGTCAAGGAACTTCTTGGCAAGAATTGTGTAACGTTTTGATTTTTCGTCTTCTTTTTCATCATCAGTGAAGTTTTCAATTCTCTTAATCTTTTCAAACATCACTTCTGTTCCGGTCAGCTCACTCTTGCCCTGATCAAGCAGTTCTTCTTTAAGTATCTGAATCTGCTTGTCAATCAACTCGTGAATGTGTTTCTGGATAGCATCCTTCAACAATGATTCTACGGTTACCTGATAATGGTAAATGGGGCTAATAAGCTCACTGTCAAGGATATTAACTGAAAGCTTAACATCATATACATATTTTGGCCTGAGTTCATTGTCTTTGAATACGCACTTGATGATTGCATATGCGTTTTCACCACGGATGAATGCACCAACATCAGTTTTTTGCCGTAATATAGCGTTGGTTTCATTTTCTAAATCATTCATTCCTCTCTGGATATGCCCCTGTAGGTGCCCATACATGTTAACGATAGACTTTTCAATTTCACCAGTATTAAACTTGTCCGAACCACCTATCTTATCAAGAAGTTCCATTATTTCTCGTGGGGTATAGCGTGCAAGACCTTTTGCTTCTTCCCTGTCCACAAAGTCACGTACTTTCTTGATAAATTCATCTTCCATGGTAACCGTGTACCGGTTGAACATGTTTACGTATGTCTGGTTGACATAGTTGTACAGTTTTTCCTTTAAACCACCCATTACATCCAATTTTCTCAATACTTCTTCAGGAAGCTTGTTCTGTACATGGTTTATCACTTTATCTACAGTTTCATCTAAGATAAGCCTTGCTTCAGCAACCTTATCGCGGCCTTCCTGAGCCAATGAATTTCTTGAACCAACCGCACTTGGTTCGGTTGGATGTACTTTATTAGGGCTTTTTGGAAATTGAGCTATTGACATTTATTGACCTCCTTAGATTAAATACATTTTTGTCAAAGATGCATAATATATAGTTATACTCTACTGATGCACCGTATGCCTTGTTGAAATTCACCATATTCAGCAAAAAGCGTTTGAATGTAATATTTAAATTAATATCATTATGCTTGTCAACGCTTTATTTCATTTTTATAAAAAAAAATTTTAATTATTTCACTTCACTACCCTTCATAATATTTAAAGGTATAGTTAGCTATTTTAAAAATATCACCATCATTTAATATATCGCCCGCATCCCTGTTAACAAACTGCACTGAATTTTCTGGCGCTATCAACTGGCATTTTACAGCTTTATCAAACCATACCGCTTTAAGCAATATAGGCGTGCGCAGTGTAAAATCGTGAATTCTTATTAAATTATGGCTATCTTTCCCTATAGATATGGTTCTGCTGTTTTTTGCAGTAAGGTTTACTTTTTCAATTGTCGGCTCCAGAAGATCATTATTCCAGTATTCAAGTGCACCTCTTACCTTAAGCTGAGCTGCACGGCGCAACAGCAGCAACAGGATAATTAAAAGAACTATCGCCACTACTATAATAAAAATAGGGTGCATATAAAATGGACGAGTATTAATTTCCTTTACCTTTGCCATGGTATCGATATCTTTTTTTAGGTCCTGGGTAATTATCTTGTCAAGCCCTTCACGTGCATCAATCACCTTGGTATACTGGGAAATGCTTTCTTTAACCTCTTTTTGGACTTTGGCTATATGGCTGTCCTTTTGCATCTGACCTAAATTAACAAAAAATATAAACCATTCATTACCCGAATATTGTTTTGCAATTTTTTTGACATCATAACGATGTGCCCGTGCATACGGTGGTGGGTCATCTATGGCATCAGTGATTATAATAATGACCTGCTCCCTGTCAGGGTCTTCAGCCTGCAGCTTCCTGGCCTTGTCAAACACGGCCGTCATCATAGCCATGGTATATGTCCACTTGCCACCAGCTTCAACCATGGATATGTATTTATTCAGTATGTCTTTATTGCTTTTATGCTTGATATACACAGTTGGATAGATTTTAACTTCCGTATCAAATGTTACAAGTGTCAGGCTGTCATTATCATCAAGCTGATCAATAAATTTGGGCAAGCTCTGCTTTACCAGCGGCATAATATTTTTACCGCCATATCCAGCCATGGATAATGATGTGTCAATAACAAGGAGCAAATCCTTTGATTTTGCAAATGCGCCTGCATTGCACAAACCAATACAAAGAGCAAAAACAATTATTACATTGAATATGGTATATTTTGCTTTCAAGGCGAACTCCTTATACTATATAAAATTTATCTATCAGGGAAATACAGTAAAACTGGGTTAAAAGTTAAATGATAAAAAATCATTAGTCAAGTAAAATTAATTTTTTATTTTATAAATATTTTAATACTCCCTGTACCGCCGTGTTTCTTTTACATAATTTCGTAAATCAAGTGAATGCTTTTTATCAACATCAAGATACTCATTCATCAGTATAAAAAACCATAAAAGAGTATCTTCTTCGGTCTCCAGTGCCACAAATTTTCGTTTTTCTCTCCAGTCTTTAATAATTATGCCCTTTCCCACAATCATCATAATATCAAATTCAAGAGTATTATCTATACTGCGTTCAATATAGTAATCCAGTATTGTATTTTTTAATTGAGGGATATCAATATCACTGGCGCCTGCAATGACAAATGCAGGTATAAGGACTGATTCTTCTAATTCTGAAAATTTATTAAGTTTTTTTGTCAACGCAACGTTATTCAATATTTCAGGGAGTTGCTGTGGAGTTATGCAGTCAACGACATGAAAAGTTCCATATACTAATTCCGAAGGAATATGACCATTCATCATCTGGTCAACAATATTCCATTTTTTAAAATATGCAATGTAATCTACTGTTTTGGGTACATAGCCGCTTGCATCAACAGGCTTTTTATCCGATATTACAAAATCGTTAGGGACAATATCCTGTAAAAGGTTCAAAATCTTTTTAGCATCAAATTCTTCTTTAACGTGTCCCTTTTTTGTAGTTTTTTTGCTTCCCTTTGTTTCCTTAACACCTAACCGTTGCTGCAGGGTTGAAAAGTATTCTTTTAACATTACGTATTTCTCCAATTAAATAAAATAGAATTTAGTACAATTAATTATTGTAAGTAATCAAGACTTATATAGATGAGAATTCCTCATACGTCATTTCTAATCCTTAAGGCATGAGAAATCTTTGATTTTAGATTATTATTTCTCATCATTGCATTTTTCAAAATGGCATCATTAAATCATTTTTATCAGGTTGAGTGGTTTCAATTACGGCAATAGTTAATCCATCCACATCAAGTATTTTATTTTATTGCAACAATACTTTTTTTGTCAAATCATATTAATACTGTCACAATGAATTATTATAGCATAAAAGCGAACATTCGTTCGCCTTTACACTATAATTATATAATATGTACATTAAAATTCTGCTACGTTGACATCATCAAATTCACCTGTGACTGAACCACTAACCTCTTCGTCTTCTTCAAGCCCTAAATCCTCATCTTTTGTTTTCTTCTTTTGTTGCTGCGGCTGTGGTTTGACTTCTTCTTCAACATTTCCCTCTTCCAATGATTTTTTCCCTTCTATTATATTCTGCAATTCTGTTGTGCTCATATTTTTCCACTCTTTTGCAACAGCTACATATTTACCATTTGGATATTCGCGCAGGTATCTCTGGAACTCTCGTGCAGCTAAATCAAACTTTTTCTGCATAAAATATGCATAGCCTTTCTTTATCTGAGCATCCTGATCTTTGTGGTAAAAATCATTAACAAGAACTTTATTAAAATAGGCGATAGCTCTATCAAATTGTCTCATTGCAAAATAAGATTCACCAGTCCAGTATAATGCATTCTCAGACAATCGGTCCGCACCAAAATAAGTCAATACACGGTTAAAGAATCCTATAGCTTCATTGTACCGACCATTCCTGAAAGCCGCGAGGCCACTTTTGTATGCCTGAATCTTGTATGCATTTTTAACATCACTGGTATACTGACTTACAGCACCAAAATACCGTAAAAAGTAATCATAATGATTGTATGCTTCATTATCCATGCCCAGATGCTTCAGTGCACGGGCACGACCTAAAATTGCCTCTTCATTGCTGCTATCCTCATTAACAGCAATATCAAACATTCTTTTTGCTTTAGCCACTTCACCAGTTTTAAGATACAGGTGACCTAATTCAGAATAAATCTTACTTCTATACCCTTTATCCAGGGAAGAGTTAAGCAATGTTAACAGTTGATGAGCACTCTCTTCATTATAATTTTGCAACCAATTTATGTGGGCTATACGTGCTAAAATATTTTTATAGAGATCATCTGAAAGGTCTTTTCTGTTATTCTTTACAAGATAGACATATTTAAGATATGCTAACCTGTTTAAATTTAATTTTTCATAACACTGACCAATATAATAATAAGCCTCAACAGCAGTTTTAGTATCTGGATAGCGGGCAATAATTTTAGTAAGTATGGAAACTGCCTGGTTTATAGACTCCTTATCACCTCGTTCATAGATAAGAGTGGCTTCGGTTAACAGTTTTTTTGCTTCATTTTGAGGTTGTATGACCTGTACATAATATATAAGTAAACATACACCAATAAGTATAAGCAATGCCCCTGTTAATGTTTTTGTTTTCATAAATACCTCTTGACTTCTTTTCATAAATTATTGTACTCTTGATAATGCAAAGTCCCTCCAGAATTTTGCTTCTTTGGGATAGTACCTTGCCACATCACTTTTCATAATATATTTAAGAGCAACTTTATACTGCTTCAATTCAATATAACTCCTGCCTATAAAAAGATTGGCTTTTGCAATCTCTTCTGGTTTATTGCCATTTTGTACAAATGCCGTGAGGGTATCTATACACAAGTCATACTTCCCTTTGTAGAATGTTGCTGCTATTATTTTATTTACATTAGAAGTTTGTAACAATTTTTGCTGAGGTTTTTCTTTCTTAACTTCTTCCCGGGGCTCTTCTTTTTCAATCTCAGCTTCAGGTTTTTTAATTTCTTCTTTTTGGGGAACAATAGGTGTAGTTTTTGCTGTAACCTGCCGTGTTACTTTAACTGGTTCCGCAGTACAATTAATACCCTTAATAATCTTGAATTCCGGGTCTATATCATATGTTTCAGGTACAAGGGTATAATAATATGTCCCCGCAGGAATATCACTGTCCGTATATTCATTGGCTGTTACATTCACCACATCAACAAGAAATGCATCATTGATATCCTGTGTTGTAACTGGTGCATTTTGAGACCTGAATAACTTAAAATATCTGCTGCCGGATGAACCTGTATATGACCAGGAAATTTTTACCATACCATTGTGCTCGGAAGCTTCTATTAATTTTAGCCGTATAGGTGCTCCTATGACAACCGGTTTGGTTGTATAGTTACTATCGGCCTTAAACGTTGTATCAATGGAACCATCTTCCAGTATAGCCAGTATTGCAAAATAGTGGGTTCCGGGTACAGGCTTTTTATCTACATATTCCAATTTGTTTGATTCCACAGTGGCTACCTTTGTTGCCATAGCCAGCGTCTGTGCATCAATAATGGGCTGGGTATGCCTGTAAATCACAAATGACTTCACATCAATATCAGGTTTGCTCCAGGTTATTTTCAGGGCACCTTCATCCACATCAGCTCTGATATTGGTGACAAATACATCGCGGCGTATAATCACCGAAACTGGGTTTGCAGTATAACTTTGATCAGGTATTAATTGGACATCTTCATTGCCGGCGATATCCTGTACCGTGACAGCATAGAAATATTTCCCTGACTGTGTAATGGTGCGATCAATAAAGCTTTCCTTATCTGCCTGAACCTGCCCAATAAGTTTTGCATTTTTTATACTTTCGGGGCTATTTAAGGGCTCGGTAGATCTGTAAACATTATACACAATATTGGGTTGCTGCACACCCTTCCACGTTAACAAAACCTGAGTCTTATTTACCACCCGTGCATATAATAATGTAACTTGTTCAGGCAAACGTTTTTGGGGCACTTCAGGAATCTTTTTTTTAATTACTATCGGAGCACTTGTATAATTGACATCGGGATACAATGCGATATCCTTTTCCAGTATTTTATCCCGTGCTAACACAACGTAATAATATTGCCCTGGAGGAAGATTTGAATCAATAGCTACTGGTTCGGCACCGGCCAATACAACCTTCACCGTTGCAGCCTGCAGGGCAATCTCTGATGAAGAAGGTAACTGAGTTGTCCTCCCTACAAGGAAATCATTTGTTGAATCGGAATCCACGCTAAAAGTAATTTTTACCGCACCTTCAACCTCATTAATTACTTCTGCTTTGATATTTCGAGCAATATAGGGTGGCAGGCCCGGTTTTGGTTTCTTTTCACTTTTTTTATAATCTTCCATTAAAAATTGGGCATAAACATAATAAAAACAAGAAAATACCACACATAGTGAGATAGTAATTTTTGTAATTATTGCCCTCTTAGCCATTAAGAAATTTATCCTTATCATTCCAAAATTTTTATTACACCAGATTTAGTATCTTGCAAAAGATGATAATTACGGCAGAAATCATCCTACTACTCTATTTCGGAATTATTAATACTACACTTAAAGTATTATTACAAATTTAAGAATAAATCATATAAAAAAAACGATACCCTATGAAAAATACTTGACCTTTGAATTGGCTTTTGTTTAAATAATATTTGTTTTTCTATTGTTGTAATTGTGCCATCATTGTGGCAATTTTTTAATCATAATGTTATGATATAGTTTATTGTTATGGACAAACAGGAAAAGATACAAAAAAAGAAAGCAATAATACTTGAAGCACTGAAACGTTTATTACAAAATGATGTTTACTCACGCATAACAGTTCAAAGTGTAGCTGATGAAGCAGGTTTTTCTAAGGGCGGTTTGCTTCATTACTTCCCTACCAAAGAAGAGATGTACGTTGAATTTATGGAATATCTTTTCAGTGAAATAAATAATGATCACAAAAATGTGTTAAAAGGTAATCTGCATTCTAAAGCCAAAGCAAGTATCTCTGCCATGTACGGTGTTGAACGTTTTTTCCTGGATCCGGGAACTGCAAAGATATTTATCAATCTTGTTCTGTATGCGTATGAAGATGAAAAGATAATGATCAGGTTAAAAGAGTTTATACGCCGGCATTTAGAATTATATAAAACAATAATAGATGAAGCTCGAGAAGACCTGCCAAAACGTCGCAAAACTGATTTGGACGCTGAATTCCATGCCCGTATAGCCCAGATCATTGTTATATGTTCAGGTTTATTTGAATCTATTGACCCTTTACCCATGGATAGTTTTAATCTTATGCGATACATTATCTCTCTTTTCAGAGGATGATAATGTAACAACCTCAAGAAAACATTCCAGACCCCCTGCTTTTATGGTAATAGGCTTCATTCGAAATTCTTTTTTCTATTCAGTTTTAGTCCGATATCCCTTACCGACGTCATTCCAGGCCTGAAAATCAATCCATACCTGTATTCAAAACATGAAATAAAATAATAAGAATGTGTCATGATCACAATGGAATAAAACAAACTGCTTAAAATTAAGCTATAATTGTCATTCTCATTCAAATATATCATGAGAAGAACCTATATTTTTAAAGCTAATAAATCCTTTGTCTTACTGCAAAATAGGGGTTCTTCAGGATGATATTTTGACCTGAATTTTTTTATTAGAAAGGTTTTGAATGGCATAGCATTCGTCATTGTAGATTGATACATTGCAATACTATAAAATGTTTATGTACATATTATTTTATATACATAAATTATACATGACATAATAATTTAAAAAGTCAATTATTTATTGACAGTTTTATCTATTCATACAATACTGTCATGAGTATTTATAACTATTCATTATTAAGGTGGTGATTATTATGACAAATAATAATACCCGTAAAGAGTTATTTAACGATATTATATATAATAACCATAAGCGCCTATTCAAAGCATTTACCAGCATTGTAATTTTAGCAACTTTAGCAACATATATTATCTTTTTAACAGGGACAGGTTCTCAATATCTTACTCTCATTGATATCATCGTTGCATTTTTATCGGTATCATTTATTTTATCTATTGGTTTCTTTATCATTACCAGATACCGTCAAAAATGGTTTTCACCATATTTAGCAATTTTTTCTGTTATGCTTTCTCTTTTCATTTTTCAGTATATTATATATGGCTCACGAGAACTTTTTGCTGCTCACTACATCATTCTGGGACTTTCTGTTTTTTATTTTGACACCAGAGTAGCTATTTTTTCTTTTATTACGGTAATTATCTCGCAGATATGTCTTTTCATATTACGTCCCCAGTTAATACCTGAAGGCCCAGTGGGAAGCATTATTGGCGTCAGGTTTTTAATCTATATATGGGTTGGTATTTCAGCATATTTTGGGACAAAAGCAACCCGTGCACTTTTAGACCTGGCGCTTGACAAAGCTGATGAAGCAAATAATAAACATGAACGTATTGCTGTCATTGCCCAGAACGTTGAACATTCAGTTGGTATTCTGAACGAAAAATCACAAGAACAGGCCAGTGTGGTAGATACCATAAATGATCTTGCAAATAAACAGGCTGCCTCGCTTGAAGAAATTTCAGCATCAGTAGAAGAACTTACCAGCAATGCTGAAAATATTAGCAACACTGCACGCTCACTATACCAGGAAATGCAGATTGCAAACGAATCAGTAACCGACCTGAAAAAGGTATTTGAAGAAATTACAAAAAGCGCCGGTACCATAGCGCATGCCATTGAAACCATAACATCTTTATCCAATGACTCTATACAGAAAATGGATGATACTCTTAAGCAATTTCAGGATCTTATAACTTTTAGCAATAATATGTCTTCGTTTGTTGAAGTTATTAATCAGATAGCCGATCAGGTCAATTTATTATCACTTAATGCTTCCATTGAAGCAGCACGTGCTGGTGATGCAGGTAGGGGCTTTGCCGTAGTAGCCGATGAAATATCAAAATTGGCTGATGCCACCGCACAGAATGCATCGCAGATAGGAAAAATTATTGAACAAACACAAAACCTGATGCGTTCCAGTAATACCAGTATAACTGATACATCACAATTTTTATCTAAACTTAATGAGGAAATACGAACAATAATGAAGGAAATATCGCATACTAATACGCTTATTCAGGATGTTAATGTATCTATTAGAGCTATCGCCAATCTAAATACTCAGATATACAATGCAATCGAAACAATTGAAACATCAACCAGTGAGCAGCGAATTGCCAACGAAGAGGCATCCAAGACCATTGTTTATGTGTCAGATGCTGCACAAAATCTAACGGATATTGTCAATACTGTATCCAATGTAGCATCAGCTATCAAAGACATTGCTCAGAACCTTTATACATTGGTTCAGGCTATGACAAAAGCTTGATTATTCAACATTTTTTGACTGAAAAAAGTTTTTGTATTTTTTGTCGCTGATTAAAATATGATTTGTCAGCCAATCTTTTAAAAAATTCATTAATTCAAGTGAAAAAACGGTTTTCCCTGCCTGGTACCGCATATAAAAATCCATTACCTGATCTGTCAGTGCATCATGTTCTTTTTTATGTTTTTCATATTCTGGATAATCATAGAGTACCATATAATCTTCTTCATGCTTAAAATGAATTTTTGTATAATTTACCAGATTTTGCAATATTTCTTCCATTGTTTTCTTTGCGCTGCCTGCAAGCAAGGCATGATTTAATTTATTAACCAATGAAACCAGCTGTTTGTGTTCATTGTCAAAAACTGTAACGCCTACACTTAGATGTTCACCCCATTCTATAAATTCCATCTATACCTCACTATTTCCCACAGTCTTTTTGCTGCATATATTCATGAAACGATACTTTCTTTTTGTAACATTCATCTTTCATATAATCAAGCAATGATAAGAATACCTCAGCCTTTATATAACCAGGTATTCGGGTTACCAGCTTCCCCTCCTTATCCATGAATACCAGTGTTGGAAGGCCTTCAACTCCGCAATATGCGGCAAATTCCTGTGCACTATAGGTTTTATTTTCAAATGTAATGCTATCATTCTTTTCAACATTTATGCGTATTGCGATATAATCTCTGCTTAATTTTTTTTCAACTGCAGGATTGGAAAACGTTTCCTTATCCATAGTTTTGCACCAGATACACCAGTCTGCATAAAAATCAATGACTGCTGGCTTTTTTGAATTTTTTACCGCTGCAAAGCCAGAGTTGAAATCATACCACTTTATCTGGCTATAGATGGTATACGTGCCTAACAGCACTGTAATAATTGCTAATACATACGGGATTCTTTTTTTCATTATATCAATGCCTCCTTTTACATTGTATTCAATACACACCGTCATCTGGAGAAATCACAACGTGGGATGACGAAGTTTTGATATGTGTGAAATACATATGACTGTGCTAACATTGCTGAAATTGGCTTACACTGCACCATGGTTTACCAGTAACTATCGCCGCACATAATTATATAAGTATTACAGATTCTTCTTAAATTAGTGTAGCAATTTTTTTGCAAAGACTAAAAAAAATGATACTCTTTTATTAATAAAAATTAACTATCAATGGTATGAATAAAAAAGATCTTGCATCTCCGTGTGGAATTTTTTGTGCTGCATGCCCCCGGTTTTACAAATATGGTATTTGCAAAGGATGCCGGGCTGATACATTCCATGATGCCTGTGAAATTTACGATTGCTGTGTTCGCATTGGTGGGATGGAATTTTGTTTTGAATGCGACCTTTTCCCCTGCCAGCGCCTTAAAACATTCAGTAACTATCATCCCGGTGAAAACTTTGCACATTACCGCCATATAGTGATAGATAATCTTTTGAAAATTAAAGAAATTGGCGTTGAAAACTGGTACGTTATAATGAATCAGAAATTCATGCAGGGTGAATATGGGATTCAGCAAAGAAATCCCGATGGTTCTTTTGACATTTCATGCTGTCCCTGTTGTAACACAACTAAATAATAAAAATACTTGACATACTGCCATTACAGTGTTATTTTATCGATAGCGGATTAAAAGGGATTAACCATGACTATCGATGAAGCAATAAACCTGAACAAACCTATTATTATAAAAGCATATTCGGTCAGCGAATCTATTGAACATTATATCAAGCTGGTTTTGGCCAGGATTTTACAAAAACACAATTGCGAGGTACTTCTTATCCCGCTGTATACTGCTGTGAAGGAACTTGTTGTGAATGCTGTAAAAGCCAACCAGAAGTTTATATATTTTGAAGGCAAAAAATCGTATGAATCGGTGTTCTTTGACAGTGAAAAAGCACTTCAGCTATTCAGGTTGGAAATGACACGAAGTGATGCAAAGTATTTAGATACCTTAGCACGCAAAAATGATCTGCATGCACTTACAACAATAACCGTGATTGATAAAAAATTATGTATTGATGTAGAAAACCCCACCCCCATGAATGAAACCGAACGAGATGCAGTTGCAAAAAAATTAAAGATAGCCCAGCAATGCGAGGACATCACCGATTATTTCATTCAGGCTCAAGAAGATGACTATAAAGAAGGTGCCGGGTTAGGACTGGTTTTG
>Ga0116188_1001883_pt1 | contig 17358 bp, 14 predicted proteins | sample AD_JPNTR2_MetaG_FD_89807 | JGI IMG/M metagenome (GOLD analysis project Ga0116188, IMG submission 89807) | Active sludge microbial communities of municipal wastewater-treating anaerobic digesters from Japan - AD_JPNTR2_MetaG | ecosystem: Engineered > Bioreactor > Anaerobic > Digestate | place...
CCCCTTGTCTTGATCGCTCCCCTTGGCTTGATCGCCCTACATAGGATCTTCAGGCGGGCCTTAATCCGCTCATATACCGACAATTGTTCGATGGGCAACCATCCTGTTTGTAGTTCCGCCTTCAGGCGGGCCTTAGAGCGGTCAGATATCAACAATTGACCGCTGGGCAACTGCCCGGCTAAAGCCGGTACTACGAAAAGTCCGTGCCGTCCGTTCGCCGCTTACTATTTCAAGCCGCTACAACTTGTAGACCCGTCTGCAAACCGGCTAGAATGGGCTTCCAATGGACCAAGGGCTAATGGTTCTTTTGAGTACGGCCGTCGGGATCGGCTTCATCCATACCTTAATTGGAGTGGATCATAGCCTTCCCTTTGTGGTGCTCGGACGCGCGCAGGGTTGGTCGGTTCGGAAACTGATCGCGATTACTACGCTTTGCGGAACCGGGCACGTCCTGTCATCTGTGGTCCTGGGGTTTATTGGAATTGGCCTCGGTGTGGCAGTCGAGCGGCTGGAATGGATAGAGAGCCGTCGAGGGACGGTTTCCGCGTGGCTCCTCATCGGATTTGGCCTTGCTTATGCGTCGTGGGGACTGTATCGGCTTTTCCGAAATCGGCCGCATCATCATGTCCATGTCCACCAGCACAATGAGGTCCACGCGCACGAGCACCGACATCAGGATGAGCACGTCCATCCTCACGGTCTTGATCGTCGGGCTATCACGGTCTGGGCGCTTTTCATCGTTTTTGTGTTTGGGCCCTGTGAGCCGCTGATTCCTTTGTTGATGGTACCCGCGCTCGCGCATGAATGGAGCGGCGTCGCACTGGTTGCACTAGTATTCGGTGTCACGACCATTGCCACCATGCTGCTCGTGGTCTTGGCGGGTTATTACGGTCTTCGCCCTTCCTTCTTCGCTTTGTTTGAACGACATGTCCACGTCATTGCCGGTCTGATGATTGCTGCCAGTGGAATTGCTATCAAAGCCTTCGGAATTTAGAAGACATCATGGGAAGCGACATCGAGGACAGCAAGCCCGCTCAGCTTGGCGAAATTGACCTTGAAAACTTTCGAACCTGTGGCTACCAGATCATCGACTGGATAGCCGAATATTTGGCGCACCCGGAGAAATTCCCGGTTCTGCCTGATGTTAAGCCTGGGGCCATTCGCTCCCAGCTGCCTGACGTTCCCCCCGAACATCCGGAGTCGCTTTCAGCGATCTTCGAAGACGTGCGGACGATCATAGCCCCTGGTCTCACCCATTGGAATCACCCCGCTTTTATGGCTTATTTCGGGACCACCGGCTCGGTCCCAGGCATATTGGGCGAGTTGTTGGCGGCAGCGTTCAACGTCAACGCCATGCTCTGGAAGACTTCTCCAGCGGCTACCGAGTTGGAAGAGCTAGTGCTTGACTGGCTTCGGCAGATGATAGGACTGCCGGAAGGTTTTTCAGGCATCATTTATGACACCGCTTCAATCTCGACGATGCACGCCATCGCGGCTGCGCGGGAGGCGGTGCCCGGACTGAATTCGCGAGAGCTGGGTCTTTCGGGCCGACCTGATGCGCCTCGGCTTCGCCTCTATGCGTCCGAACAGGCGCACTCCTCCGTCGAGAAGGCGGCTATTACGCTTGGAATCGGACAAGCCGGGGTCAGGAAAATACCCGTAGATGAAAAGTTCCGAATGAAGAGCCGAGCACTGGAGCAGGCCATCATCGAGGATCGGAACGGCGGTTGGACACCTTTCTGCGTAGTCGCCACCGTGGGAACCACTTCGACCACGAGCGTCGATCCGGTGGACGCAATTGCCGACATTTGCGGTAAGTACGGTCTCTGGCTTCATGTCGATGCCGCCTACGGCGGCGCTGCCGCCATCCTTCCCGAGAAGCGCTGGATCATGGAGGGCTGTGACCGCGCCGATTCTCTGGTTGTTAATCCTCACAAGTGGATCTTCACTCCCTCGGATTTGAGCGCGTTTTTTACTCAAAGACTCGACGTACTTAAGAAAGCCTTCAGCCTGGTGCCGGAATATTTGAAAACCGAAGATGACCAGTCGGCTCGAAACCTTATGGATTATGGCGTGCAGCTGGGGCGACGGTTTCGAGCACTGAAGCTCTGGATGATTATTCGTACCTATGGGTGGCGCGGGATTGAGGACAGGATTCGAGAGCACATCCGCCTGGCCCAACTGTTCAGAGACTGGGTGAAGGAGGATCCGGCTTTTGAACTTCTAGCGCCGGTCCTGTTCAGCACGGTCTGCTTCCGCGCATTGCCCGCTCGCCCGGGACAAGACCCCGACCAATTGAACCAGAATTTACTCAACGCGGTTAACGCGAGTGGCGAGGTCTTCCTTTCCCATACGCGGCTTCACGACAGGTTCGCCATAAGGATGGCGATCGGAAACATCCGAACGGACGAACGCGTGGTCCGCCAAACCTGGGAACTGCTGAAGAAACATCTCGCCGCCCTCCTTTAAGGTCGGGCTCCCTTTGCAGCGGGCCCTCAAAATGTTGCACAGTAAAGGAGAAGCCTCTACAAGGTTAGGGAAAAGACTTGGAGCGATTTATGCCGAAACTTACAGTGGAAGGGTACGGAACATTGGATGTAACGGCAGGCAAACGCCTTGTTCTGGCGATCGAGGAGGATGCCGGGGTCGATATTCTTCATGCGTGTGGTGGAAACGCCCGTTGCACCACCTGCCGGGTTGAGTTCCTCGAAGGCGAACCATCGATGATGACGAGCGCTGAAAAAGCAAAGCTCGCAGAGAAACAGCTGACCGGTGTGCGCCTGTCCTGTCAGGTAAAGTGCGACCACGATATGCGCGTTCGTGTCGTTAACCGCCTGGAGGGGAGCGGCCGAGCCGACGCCGGTCCGAAACCAGAGCCGGAGATCACACCGCAGCCGGAATGGGTGGTGCGGGACGGATCTGAGGGTGCGATAACCTGATGGAAGTTATTGAAAACGTGTTGGGTCGTGGATCGCTGTATGTACGCAAGAACAAAATCGGCGATGTCAGCTACGACCTCATCGTCTTCAAGCGAGGAACAGAACCGGGAATAGTCGGAAGATTAAGCTGCTCTCTTGAATGCCTCGTTAAGCTGCATCAAACACCGCGACTGATTCTGCATCTTGTTGACGGACGTCAGCTGAAGATCGTCATCAGCCGCGTGGATTTCCGAACGGAAACGGCGGACTTTAAAGCTTCCGGCTGGTTCTTCTGAGACGAGAAGCCAGCAGCCAGGAGCCAGAAGCCAGAAGAAAAACCCTGCGCTCCTGGCTCTGATTGGTATGCTCACGCTGGAATCTGGCCCCTCGCCCGAGCCCTTATGGCTTCTAGCTTCTGCTTCTGACTTCCTGGCTCCAGACTTCCTGGCTTCTTGATTTCTCAACCTGCTCCCCGCCTCCGCCCGAGCCCCTTCTGGCTTCTGGCTTCTTGTTTCTCAACCCACGCCCCCTCCGCCCAACCCATTCTGGCTTCTGGCTTCTTGACCTGCTCCCGGCGGTATTTCTTATTGCATCTCGAGCCAGGGTTCGGTTCTACTTAGGGGGAGGACTTCAACACAATGTTACGTGGTCGCGCCCTCATCCTGGTAATGGTGGTCGTCCTCGGGATGCCCGCCTTCGTTTTCAGCAATGACTCGGATCCCTGGAACAAAGCCGAACAGAACGCGACCGCGGCCCGTGAAGCGTTCCTGAAGTGTTGGCGATACGTCCACGGTTGGCTTCAACATGCCGATCCGACCAGCGGCCTTTTGCCTCGCAATCTTACAGTATCACCCTTTTGGAATGCCAAGGACGCAGCGGCGGATAACTATCCTTTCATGGTCCTCAGTTGTTACTTTACCGACCGTAGCTTGTTTAACGGTCGGATGAAGGACATCCTGGCCGCCGAACAGCGGTTGTGCAATCGCGTCGGCAGACTGCCTGATGACTGGGTTTTCGCCAGTCAGTCTTTCCGCGTCAGCGAGCCCAACATCGAAGACCTGGTTTTCGGAGCGGCTGAATATTCCAAGGACGGACTTCTGCCCTTGACCGAATATCTTGGCCCAAGTGCCTGGTCAAATCGGATGCTCGACTTGGTCGAAGATATCTGGAAGTACGGATCAAAACCGAGCGAAGTGGGGCCGATTCCGGCCACGTCGCATGAAGTGGCGGGCGACCTTCTTCAGGTTCTGACCAGGATGTACTGGATGACTCGAAACCCTGTTCTCAAGGAACAAGCCTTCCGGCTTGGTGACTACTTCCTTCTTCATCATCTGCCGACCGGAGAAGACTTTCTCCGACTGGACGATCATGGCTGCGAAGTGGTCAACGGGTTATCCGAAGCGTATTACCTCGCGGCCCGGGAAGATCCAGACCGGCACCAGAGGTGGCGTACACCCATGCATCGAATGCTGGACCGGATTCTCGAGGTGGCACGTGATGAGAATGGCCTGCTTTTCAGCAAGGTGAATCCGAAGACCGGGGAGAAGTTGACAGACGACAGAACCGACAACTGGGGGTACAACTACAATGCTTTTCTGGTCGTCTTCCAAGTAGATGGCGTAGAACGCTACCGGGAGGCGGTGGCTTTCGTACTGAGGCAGTTGTTAAAAGTCAAGGACTATCCCTGGGAATCGGACAGGGCTGATGGTTTGGCCGATTCGCTCGAGGGGGGATTGAATCTGATCAACCGCATGCCGATTCCGGAGGCTGTTGAATGGGCCGACTACATTGCCTCAAAACTTCTTGCCAAGCAGCAAGACACAGGTGTGATCGAGGGTTGGCACGGAGACGGCAACTTCGCCCGAACGGCACTCATGTGGGCGCTATGGAAGACCCAGGGAACCTTTGTCGAGCCATGGCGCGCCGACCTTAGGCTGGGGGCGTCGCAAGATCCGGACGGGACCGTTTATTTATACCTGGCCGCCGACTGGCCCTGGGCCGGCACGGTTCGGTTCGACATTCCCCGGCACAAGGAATATCTGAAAATACCTTCTGAATACCCCCGGCTCAACCAGTTTCCGGAGTGGTTTGTGGTTTCTCCCGATCAGAGTTACCAGGTCGATTCGGCGGTGATGAAAGGTCATGATTTGCGACAGGGTCTGCGGGTTCAGGTGACACCCGACCAGCCATGGCGCATTCGGATTCGGCAGACGACTGACTGAGAAGCCAATTGCAAACTCGGCGCCTTCGTAGAAGGGTGGGGTTCGAATCCGCGCCGCGCTTTTCGGGACGGATTGAAACCCAACAACGAAGGCTGGTCGCTTTTGGCTCTTAGCTTCCTGGCTCCTGACTTCTTGGCTTCTGTCTTCTGAATCTACTGCTGTCCGCCTCCACCGGACCCATTCTGGCTTCTGGCTCCTGGCTTCTGGCTTCTATAAGCTGGCTTCTATGAGCGCGAATCTAAGCTCCTTCTGGTAACGTATAGTAAACAACTGGAGGAAAAGGGCGATGGACGTGCTTTCTGATACCCTCCGCAATCAACTCATCGACCGCAGGCGGCGGCTGACCGTCCTCATTCAAACTTCGCCAGCTGAAAATCTGGTCGGTTTGCTCAAGCAAGTGGACAGCGCCCTTGAACGTTTGGATGACGGCCGGTTTGGGCTTTGCGACGTGTGCCACGAATCGATTGAACCGGAGAGACTTCTTGCCGATCCTTTAATCAGGACCTGCCTCGATCACCTGGATCCACAGGAGCAGGCCGCTCTTGAGAGAGACCTCGAATTGGCCGCGCGAGTTCAATGGAACCTGCTTCCTCCCCGGCGTCAACAGCTGGGTGGCTGGGAAATCTGTTTTGACTATCAGCCCTTCCGAATCGCAAGCGGCGATTACTGCGACGTCATAACGGGCTCGAATCGACTGAACGTTCTCCTCGGCGATGTCTCCGGCAAAGGTGTCGCCGCGTCAATGCTGGTTGCGAATCTCCACGGCCTTTTTAGAACTCTTCTTCCGAACGGCAACGATCTTACTGAATCGCTCGAGCGCGCTAACCGCATCTTTTGCGAGAGCACATTGGCGTCGCATTACGCAACCCTGCTGATTATGAGCGCCGACGCCTCCGGCCACGTGGACATCGCGAACGCCGGACACTGCACACCGTACGTGGTCACAAAAGACGACGTGGTTTCTCTTCCCTCGACCAGCGTGCCGTTGGGAGTGTTCGCTGATGCGAAATTCAGTCTCGCCCAAGTGGATCTGAAACCCGGTGATGCCCTTTTCGCATACACGGATGGCTTGTCTGAAGCCAGAAACGGACTCGACCAGGAATATGGCGCTGTTCAAATGGAGCGCTGGTTGCAATCCTGTCGCGATTTGCCGAGCGAAGAGTTGCTGAGGTCCTGCTTAAAGGACCTGGAGTCGTTCCGGTCCCCGGACGGACTCAACGACGACCTCACTGTTCTGCTGCTTAAGCGGCGCGACAGCTGAGGGTCCTGACAACCAGACTCCCTGTTGTTCTAATAGACTAGCGGCTTGACTCCTGGCCCTCGGCTTCCAAACCACTCCCCGCCTCCGCCCAACCCATTCTGGCTTCTGGCTCCTGGCTCCTGGCTTCTACAAGCTGGCTTCCTGGCTTCATGTTTTGAGAAACCTCTATTGTTCTAATAGACTAGCGGTTCGGGCCATGGTGACATTCATTCGCGCTTGTTTGCTGATCTCGGTGACCGCGAGTCTGGCATCGGTTTTTCTGTCGGGGGTTTTCCTTGGCCTGGCCTTGCTTGCCTGGCTATATCAGAGCTTTTCAAGCCGGCGACTGCAGCTGGAATGGCCAGGATACTTCCCGGTCGTTATCGTCTTCGTTTTAGCGGCCCTTCTGTCGATCGTTCTCTCGGAAGCCCCGCTGGAAAGCATCCGGTACATCCGCAAATTCGTCCATCTCTTCGCGATTGTGCTCGTTTTCACCTGGTTCGATCGCCGCTGGGTTCGACTCACGATCAAGGTCGTCTTTGCGATCGCTGGCCTGAGCGCCATAGTCGGGATCGTTCAATACTTCATTTTGAACAAGGTTGAGCTGCTTGATCGGACGACCGGGTTGATGAGCCACTGGATGACGTTTGCAGGACAAATGATGATCGTATCGGTTGTCCTCGCCGCCTGGCTTTGCAGCTTCTATTTCCGCGGCACCAAAGCCGGCGAGGAGGCGCAGGCCCGGTTCGGCCTCCATTGGTTTTGGGCAGCCGTGCTGCCATTGACGGTGTTGGCCTTGGTACTGAGCATGACACGCAGCGCCTGGGTCGGACTCATGCTCGGCATGATGCTGGTTGCCACTGTCCGGAACTACAGGCTCGCGATCGCCGCCACAGTTCCGTTAATCGTGCTGATCTGGCTGTTCTTGCCCGCGCGGTTTCACGAAAGGCTCATGTCCAGTTTTGATCCTCAGGACACGACCAACCGCGTCAGAGCGGAGCTTTGGACAACGGGTATAAATATTATTAAATCGCATCCGTACACGGGCATCGGCCCTCGGATGGTCCCGCGGACGTTTGAACGCTACCGTAACAGCCACGAATTTCCCGATTGGGCCTACCAGCATCTACATAACAATCTGATTCAAATCGCGGCGGAAATGGGGATCCTTGGACTGGTGACGTGGCTGGGAATCTGGGTGAAGCTTGCCTGGGACCAGGCGTCATTCCTCAGGACCGCCAGAATCAGCCAGGATCGTTTGCTTTTCGCCACGGCGCTTGGCGCCCTGGCAGCGCTGGCGGCATTTCTGGCGGCGGGTTTGTTCGAATATAACTTCGGCGACTCGGAGGTTGTGTCTCTTCTTCTATTCGTTGTGACCTCACCTTACATCTGCAAGAGGACGCCGCTCCAGGACCGGTCTAAGCTGGAATGCGCTCTCAGTACCCACGGATAGCACGGATTACACGGATAACGCGGATGAAATTCAAACCTGTGGTTATCCAGGAAAACCCGCGCTAAGATTTGGGGTAAGTAGGACTGACAAAGAGGGCCACTATGAAAAGCATGCGCAGAAGAGAATTCATTAAAGCGGTTTCCGCAATGTCGGCCGCTTCAGCTTTTCCCACTATCATCTCGGGCACAGCCCTGGGCTTGAATGGAAGCACGGCGCCCAGCAACCGCATCGTCATGGGATGTATCGGTACCGGAGGGCGAGGAACGTTTAACACCAAAGCCTTCATGTCCGAACCTGACGTACAGGTCGTGGCCGTGTGCGATGTCGACCGGGACCACCTTGAAAAGGCTCGCCTGCTAGTAAATGAGCGGTATGGAAATCAGGACTGCAAGGCCTACGTTGATTTCCGTGAGCTGATCGCCCGTGATGATATCGATGCGGTGGCTGTCAACACTCCTGACCACTGGCATGGGCTCATTTCTATAGCCGCCGCCAAGGCCGGCAAGGATATCTACTGCGAAAAGCCGTTGACCAACACTATCGCCGAAGGCCGGGTCCTGTACGAAACCGTGCAGCGCTACGGTCGAGTGCTGCAAACCGGCAGCCATGAACGGTCACGACCAAACGCCCGTTACGCCTGTGAGTTAGTGCGCAACGGAAGAATAGGCAAGCTCCATACCATCTGGATCAACCTTCCCTGCAACGAACCCCATCACCTCGAAGTCATTAAAGATGTCGGGCCGCATCCTCCCGAACCCGTTCCGGCGGTCCTTAATTACGACATGTGGCTAGGGCACACACCCTGGGTTCCTTACACACCCAAGCGGTGCCACTTCAGCTGGCGGTTTATCCTGGACTACGGCGGTGGAGAGATGACGGACAGGGGCGCTCATGTCATCGACCTGGCTCAGCTAGGGAACGGCACTGACGGAACCACACCGATTGAATTTGACGCGCGGGGGGAGGCGCCCCGAGGGGATCTTTTCAACGCGTTCTTCAACTATAAGTTCGAGTGCAAATATGCGAACGGTGTCCGTATGGTTGGAACCACCGAGACGCCACGCGGAATCAAATTCGAGGGAACAGATGGTTGGATTTTCATTCACATCCACGGTGGAGAGCTCGAGGCCGAACCGCAATCTTTGTTGAGAGAAACGGTTGGCCCTGACGAAATCCAACTGGGTCGGAGCCCGGGACATCATCGCGATTTCCTTGACGCGGTCCTAACTCGAAAGAAGCCTTTTGCGCCTGTAGAGGTGGGGTATCACACCGCCGTCATATGTCACCTCCTGAACATGTCGATGCTACTCGGGCGCAAACTGAAGTGGGACCCCGATCAAGGCAAAGTCATTGGCGATCCGACCGCCCAGGGCTTGCTCTCTCGGGCGATGCGAAGCCCCTGGCACCTATAGGAAATTGACCGTTGTCGATTCACCAGTTTTTGATCGCCAATCAATGGAGGTTACCTTGGCGGCACGATTCACAAGCGTCTTATTGCACTGTTGTCTAGTGGCCGGCTTTGTCTGGGCGGACGGTGACCCTTACGAAAAGATCCGCAGCTTCGATTACGGCCAGAGCCGAGAAGCTTTCTGGACGATCGAAAATCAAATCCGACAGGCCAATGAAGCACAGCGTTTACAAATCGAGCAAAAGCTGATAGCCGCTTTGAAGTCCCCGGAGGCCACGATTCCAGCCAAGGAATCAATGTGCCGGCTTCTGGCGAACCTCGGCTCGTGCGGGAGCGTCTCGGCTATGGTGCCGCTACTGGCGGATGAGAACTTGCGGGAAGCGGCTCGAAGTGCTCTGCAGAGTCTTCCCTGCCCCGGTGTGGACGAGGCCTTTCGGAACGCCCTCACGGCGGCGAAGGGTCGTGATCGTGTCAATTTCGTGAATTCACTGGGTGATCGACGCGACCGCGACTCGGTTCCTCTCCTGGCCGGCCTGTTGAACAGTCCCGACACTCTCATTGTTGAAGCAGCACTGACGGCGCTGGGACGAATCGGCAGCGATCAGGCAGCAGATGTCATTCGACAAGCCGTTGTTCCCGAAAGATTGCAGTCAACCAAAGCCGACGCGTATTTGCAATGCGCCGAATCCCTGGCTGGAGAGGGTCGCACCGCCAAAGCGCGGGAAATCTTCCAGGAGGTCTTAGCACATCGGGCTAACGGGCCGATTGCCAGGGCAGGAGCGCTTCGGGGCATCGTTGTGCTCGACCGGGAAGCGGCGCTACCACAACTTCTGGACGCTTTGAAAAGCGATGAGCTTGAGGTAAGACGCGCCGCCGCCCGGCTTGTAAACGAGATCCCAGGCACACAGGTGACGCAGGAACTGGTAAAGGCAGTTGCCACTGTCCCCACTGATACCCGGGTTTTCTTGATCACTGCTTTAGCGCGGCGCGCGGACCCAATCGCGCTTCCCGAGTTGCAAAAGCAAGCGGATTCTCTTGATCCCGCGGTGCGACTGGCGGCGCTCGAAGCGCTGGGCCCGGTCGGCGATCAGACCTGTGTTGACACACTGTTCAGGGCAGCCAAGGAATCGGGCCCTGTCGGACAGACCGCTGCTGAAAGCTTGCGTCTTCTGCGCGGCCCAACCGTCAACGACAAAATCGCTCAATACCTGGGGGATCGCGACGCATCACAGCGCGCCTTGGCGCTCAGGACCCTGGCGGCCAGGCGTTTTCCTCGAACCGCAGATCTGGCTTTTGAGGCCCTCCGCGACCCCGATCTCAACGTCCGACTGGAAAGCTGGCGCACCTTGGGATTGACCGCAAATGCCTCGAGTCTTCCCCTCCTCGTTTCCGAACTGCTGAAGCTCGAACAGGCGCGAGAGCAACAGGCTGCGGAACAGGCGGTGCAGGCAGTCGCTGCTCCGCTGCCGAAAGACCAAGCCGTCCAGACGCTGGCGGACGCCCTGGAGGGAGCGACTCCGCAACAGAAGCTTTCGTTGCTGAGGGCCATGGGTCGCGTGGGCGGGCCAAAAGCCTTTGAAATCATACGTACCGCTGTTTCCGGGGACGACCCGGCAATCCAAGACACCGCCATCCGGATTCTCTCCGACTGGGGAGACTATTCAACCGCCGCAGATCTTCTGAAACTGAGCAAAAGCGGCAAGAATCCGACCCATCGGATCCTGGGTCTGCGCGGATACGTGCGCCTGGCTCGAAGCTCTCCGGAACTTTCGGACGAACAACGAATCATGATGTTCAGAGAGGCTCTCCGCCTCGCAGAGCGAGCGGAAGAAAAAAGGCTCGTTTTAGGCGCCCTGGGCAACGTTCCCTCAGCGGGTGCACTCGATGCGGTAGGGCCTTACCTGCGCGACGCCACTGTCCACGGAGAGGCTCAAACTGCCTATCTGCGTATCGCGCGATCCCTGGCGTCGAGCGATCCGGAACACGCCCGTGAGGCATTCAAAAAGTTGATTCAGTCAACAGATAACCCAGACTTACGGCAACAGGCTCAGGAAGCACTGCAAGCTTTGGAGAACTAGTCAACGAAAGAAGAGCCCGTGAGTTTGTCGCGTTGCGCCTGTAGAAAAAAGCTATTTCAACCATGAGTGACAAGCAACGGTTGCTTCGCTTTTCTCATCAGGCGATGGCAACCTACTTTGAAGTGATAATCGATGACGACGATGAGACTTATGCGCGACAGGCGGCGCAAGAGGTCTTCGCGGAGGTCGACCGTCTTGAAACGCTCCTGACTCGTTTCCGGCCGAGCAGCGACCTTTCCCAGGTCAATCGACTCAAGCCCGGCGAATCAGTCATAGTGACGCCCGATCTGTTCGAGTGCCTCTCTATTGCCCAAGAAATGTATGAAAAAACGGGAGGCGCCTTCGATCCGACGGTCGGGTCACTGATGAAGCTGCTCCGGGGAGAGAAGAGACAGACACCTGAAGTAACGGACGAACAACGTTCCAAGGCCTTGGCGCAAGTCGGCATGAAGCGTATACAGCTGGACCGCTCCCGCGTAACTGTTACTCTGGCGCCAAGCCAGGGAAGCAGCCCAGATGTTTCTGTCGGGCTGGACCTTGGGGGAATAGGGAAAGGATATGCCTTGGACAAGGGAGCAGAAATTCTCCAGGACTGGGGAATCGAACGGGCCTTGCTGCATGCCGGGACAAGCACGGCAGTCTCCATCGGAGCGCCTCGCACCAGCGCGCCCGGTCTTGAGAGGAAGGGTTGGCTGCTGGGGACGGGAGGCGAGTGGCGCGAAGCCGTGGGCTTTGGAGCGGTGGTTCTCGAGAATCAAGCCCTCAGCGGATCAAGTACGAGAGTCAGAGGCGAACATGTCCTTGATCCCCGCACGGGGTATCCCGCACGCTCCCACCTTGCCGCCTGGGCGATTGCTCCGTCCGGCGCAGTCGCCGACGCACTCTCGACAGCCTTCATGGTGATGTCAACCAGCGAAGTGTTTCACCTGTGCGAATCAATGCCCGGAGTCGGCGGCCTGGTCATCCTGCCGAGGCAGGGAATCATAGGCGCCTTCGCTGAGGAAGCCATCGCCACGCCGTACTTTCAACAACTTGCTGCCACGATCTCCGCAACTGATTCCTGAAATATGAATCTCCACTATTGAAGATCAGAAGCGGGCGATTTTGACGTCCATGGGTGTTGATTCTGAAGCTAAAGAGAAGGGATGATATTGGCTATGATGAATCGGACATTACGTTATCTTTGGTTTAGTTTAGCGACGGTAGCTCTGTCCGTCCTGGTTTATGCGCAAACGGGGCAAGTCAAACTTGAACTGGAACTCCCAAAGCCGAGATTTATAGGCACACCCAAGAATCTAAAGACTCCCAATCTCGAACCGCCCAGAGTCGGCCCCAGGCCGGCGTTCATGGTGCCCGCGGGAACCAAGAATCTGGCTTTGAATAAGCCCGTAACCGCCAGTGACAATGAGCCCGTCATCGGCGAAGCCGAGCAGGTCACCGACGGAGACAAGGAGGGAGTGGAAGGCAGCTACGTCGAATTCGGGCCAGGCACTCAATGGGTTCAGATCGATCTAGAGAAGCCTTCGACCATCTACGCGGTGGTGGTCTGGCATTTTCATAATGAGGCTCGCGTCTACCGCGATGTCATAATCCAGATATCCGACGATCCCGACTTCACAACCGGGGTAAAAACCATCTTCAACAACGACCACGACAATTCCTCTGGGCTCGGTGTTGGAAAGGACCTCGAGTACATCGAGACTTTCGAAGGCAGGATCTTCGACGCCAAGGGCACCAAAGGCCGCTATGTCCGCCTCTATAGCAACGGCAATACAGCGAACGAGATGAACCACATGACCGAGGTCGAAGTATACGGCAAGGTCGGGTAAAGCGATTGCAGATTGCAGATTACCGGGGCGAGCGAGATCCACGGTTTGGAAACGACAGATTGAACAGCCGGTTCGGATTGACCATGCAGTTTGACACTCAGAGGCGGATTCCGGATGCCCGTTCCTGACAAAAGTCATCCGGAATCTCGACTCCGAGATGCGACATCGGTGAACCGGTATTTTCCATCCGCGGACAGCCGCCTGATGACACAAACCTCTCAGCGGCCATCAGCACTTTCCGGCCCAAAATCCGTGGCTTTTGTGCTGATTGGCCTACTGGCGCTTTTCCTTCGGGTATGGGATCTGGATCGGCGTCCCATGCACCATGACGAAGCGAACCAGGCCGTCCGAACCGGAATTCTTCTCGAGACTGGGGTCTATCGGTACGACCCGGAGGACCACCACGGCCCCAGCCTCTATTACTTGTCTCTCCCGCTTGTCCGGCTGGCCGCCGGTCGAGATTTTTCAGCCACCAACGAAGTTGTCTTCCGAATGCTCCCAGCCCTTTTCGGCGTCGCGATGATCCCTTTGCTTCTCGGACTGCGCGGCGCTTTGAGTTTCGGCGCCCTGGCATTGGCGGCCCTTTTTATCGCCGTCTCACCAGCCATGGTTTTCTATAGCCGCTTCTACATCCAGGAAATGCTGCTCGTCTTTTTTATGTTGGCGGCAATAGTCTCAGGCTGGCGTTACCTGGTCAGACCATCTACGGGAAGGGCTGTCTTAACTGGGGCATTTATCGGCCTGATGTTCGCTACTAAGGAGACCAGTGTCCTCGCCTACACAGCGGCAGCGGTGGCACTCCTGGTTGTGGGGCTGTCTGATCGGTCCGCCGCCCGGGAATTGCTTTCCAGGATAAAGTGGCGCCACTTAGGGTGGGCGCTCCTGGCCGGGTTCGGGATTGCCTCGCTTCTTTTTACCTCATTCCTGACTCACCCGTCTGGCCTCGTCGACGTTGTCAAAAGTTTCGAGATCTATCTTTCCCGGGGTCTGGGCAACAGCCTGCACATCCATCCCTGGTACTTCTATCTGAAACCGTTATTTCATCAGCATGAGGGGAGGGGGCCGCACTGGACCGAGACAACTATCCTGATCCTCGCTCTTATCGGCATCGCTCTCGCAATCCGGCGGCCCGATCCCGCGGCCGGAAACCCACACTTCGTGCGTTTCCTGGCCGTCTATACCGTGGTTTTGACACTGCTTTACGCGTTAATTCCGCATAAGACGCCATGGAACCTTCTTCCCTTCCTCGCTGCGATGACCCTGTTGGCCGGCTTTGCCGCGGCTGCCCTGCTGAATCGAGTTCGCGGCGCCTGGGTTCGGACATTGATCGGGGCTCTTCTGGCAGTCGGCATAACGCACTTGACCTGGCTTTCAGTACAAGCAAATTTCCGGTATTTCGCGGATCCGGTTAATCCCTACGTTTACTCTCACACCACCGCGGACTTCTTGAATCTCATTGATCGAATCGAGCAGATTGCGGCGGTGTCGCCTGAAGGACGGGCGATGCTGATCGAAGTGGTGGCAGACCCGTACAGTATGTGGCCCCTGCCCTGGTATTTGCGGCGCTTCCCCAACGTCGGGTATTGGGAAGACCCAAGGCAGGTTCCGAAGGATCCGGTTCCAGCCGTCCTTATCACGACCCCTGAGTTAGAGCCGGAACTGAGTGAGAGATTGGCAAGCGGCTTCCAGGGAGAATTCTACGGATTGAGACCCTCGGTTCTCTTATTGACCTATATTCGCGCCGACCTCTGGGAGAGCTTCATCGAAACGCGGACCACGGTCCGTCAGGGTCAAGATGGCGTCCTCTAAACCGGCCACGAGTACAATCCATGCATGGTAAACAGGCGCGCCGTGAGTCGATTGACGGGCGCCTGCAACAGGACACGTACGAGTGCGTTACGAATCGATACCGACTGATACTTGCGCCCGAGTTTCATGTTCAACTCGGCCCTGCGAGCGGCACGCCGGGCCGCCTTTCTCTGCTGACGGTCATAGACCGAGAAGGCTTCCCGATGGTCAACCCTTTTATGAAGGATCGCGCTGATCTGCTCCGCCAGGCGCCATGCCCCCAACCACCCCAGGTTAAGCCCTTGGCCTCCGATGGGGCTAATTACGTGGGCGGCGTCTCCGGCCAACACGATCCTGTCGCTGAGTAATGTCGCTGCCAGATATCTCTCCGCCCGGAAGCGGCTCATCATGTAGTTGTCGCAGTCCTGGAGCTCGTGTCCGATCCGCTTTCTTACCACGTCCTCCAACTCAGCACGTGTCGCCGGGACTTCTGCAATCGATACCGGCTCGTCCAGGCGCGCGACCCATCTCCTATTGCCGCCCGGCAGCGGGAACGATTCGATAAGTCCTTCGCTCGGAAGATATATGGCGGCAACTGGACCGAAACAGGTGTTGTCAGCAAAATCCCCCATGATGAAGCTATCCGGGTAACACCCCCCAACAAAAGCAATTCCGGCGCTACGACGAACCACACTTCGCTTGCCGTCACAAGCCACAACAATCCGGGCGCGAACGATGCAGGAGCAACTTAGTGAATCCCGGCAGAGGATTTCGACATGATTTGTCATCTGGCGAAGACCTACTACTTCAGTTGGTCCTTGTAGAAAACCGGGATAGGATTGGCACACGTGACTGTACAGGATTGATTCAGTTCGATTTTGGGGAACGATTAAGACAAAAGCCCGGTCCGAAAGACAGGCTTCCAGGTTCAGTTCACCAAGCTTGCCGTATTCATCCAGGGCTACCCCCCGGGTAATTCGAATTCCGGACGCAAGAAGCGCCTCCGACAAGTCCAGACGGGCGAATAGACCAAGAGAAACCCCGTGTATACCAATGGAGCGTGAAGCGCCCGAGATACCTGCGCGCTTTTCCAGGACGCGGCATTCAATACCGAATTGACCGAGGCAGGCCGCCAGAAACAGTCCGACCGGTCCCCCTCCGACGATCGCCACAGGAACTATTTGGGCGCCTATTCTTCCCACCTGTGATGTGACTCCGGGTTTCTCAGCTATATCCTGAGACTACACAGGTTGCCTATTCGTTTCAGCAAGAGTGCCGAGCAACTCCAGGCAGTGTTCGATTACCTCGGTTACGGGGACGTCGTCGACGAATGAGACGTGATGGTCACAGTTGTCTTGAATGGTATTACGACCACACAGGGGGCACTCCAGCCTCCAGGATATTGCGGGTCGGTGCCGAGCGCGGGTCATTGGGCCGGCGGTAAACAGGTTGCCGCACCAATAAATGCCTACTGTCGCGAGACCGACGGCATTTCCGAGATGAAGTGGACCGGAATCGTTCGAAACCAAGAGTACGGCCCGGGAAAGCAATCCGGCGAGGCCGCCAAGAGAAAGGGTAGAAACACCCTGACCGGGGCACGGCATCGCTTCCAGAACACGCCTGATGAGGTATTCCTCTTCCCTTGAGCCCGTAACAATAACCCGGAATCCACGTCGGGTCAGTTCCGCGCCAACTGCCCCAAAGCGCTCCGGGGCCCACCGGCGGCGGCCGTCGGTAGCCCCCGCGTGCAGCACCACTAAAGGACGTGAATCGGGCGGCACCGCTCCCTCGCTTTCCGCGACATCGCGCCTGGTAACCTGGATTTCTGGTTCCAAGACAACTGGCTTTGCACTAACCAGAGAGACCGCTTCCAGGTAACGAATGACCTCCTGCTGGAAATAGACATACGGGACCCAGCGGTCGAGTGCGACTGCGCCGGGCGACCGGAGACCGATTGTGAGCCGGGCGCCAAGCCTGCGGACGAAAGGGTTTGAATGCCGCCCGCCTCCATGCAGCTGAATCGCAATATCGAAGTTTTCCCCGGCCATATTCTCGAAAAACGCCTCGAGATCCGGGCGATGACTGCTCGTATTTTCCGGGGCGCCCACCCCCGGATAAGCTGGTATTGGGATAACGCGGTCAACCGGGCCGGATCGGTCTTGCAAGAACTCGGCGTGCCACTGCTTGGCCAGCAGCACAATTTCTGCGCCCGGGTAAGCCGCCCTGAGAGCAGCCAGGGCAGGCAAAGCAAACATCAGGTCTCCGATTCCGTTTGCCCGCAACACTGCGATCTTCTTTACTTCAAAAGGAACAAGCATTCGCTTCCCATACTCCTGATTCCTTGGGAGGACTCATGACTTGCCGGCCGGCTTCGACAACCCGTTCGACTGACACTTTTTCCAGGCACACGAATCCGATTGGA
>Ga0116188_1001891_pt1 | contig 17269 bp, 12 predicted proteins | sample AD_JPNTR2_MetaG_FD_89807 | JGI IMG/M metagenome (GOLD analysis project Ga0116188, IMG submission 89807) | Active sludge microbial communities of municipal wastewater-treating anaerobic digesters from Japan - AD_JPNTR2_MetaG | ecosystem: Engineered > Bioreactor > Anaerobic > Digestate | place...
CATTTACGCCATGTTGATCGTGTATCGATGAGGTGGGTTCCGGGCTTCCGGCGCCGCCGCAACCGGTTGCAGCCTCTTTTGGGAGCCGATCGGTACGGCTTTGTTCAGCTGAGAGAGCCGGCGGACCCCGGTTCCGCAGCTCCGGCCTTCCGAGGTACAGTGCTCGGCTGCCGGTTCCGTACTTTACCTACACTGCCTCGTCTCCGGTGACGTGTACGCCGAACAGAGCGCGCCGGTAAGGCAGCGCTCTGGATGCGTTACGTCACATGCATTTCCCCTGCTTAGGGCCGTCGCGAAGCGTTCGGGGCGCTTGCGGTATCGTTCCGACTGGGACGAATCAGGAACGGCTGGACTCGAGAACCGGTTGGAACGGTGAATCGAACGTGTCGGAAAGGATACCGACGGCCGGAAGCTGCAGGACGACCTCGAGACCACCGATGATGCGATTGCGGGCGGAAATTTCGCCTCCGTGAAGCAACGTAATGCGTCGGGCGATAGACAAACCGAGACCAGTCCCGGATGTGGAGATTCCCGGCCGGTTGATGCGGTGGAAAGGTTCGAATATCGTCTCAAGGTCTGTTTCGGGAACACCAGGTCCAAAATCCTCGACTCGAAGAAAGGCGATAATTCCCCGACTGTCGGTGCCGGCATCAAGCGAAACCAGGACCGAACTGCCGGCTACCGTATACTGCAAGGCATTGCGCACTAGGTTCTCAACCGCACTCCGGAGTAAGCTTGCCTCTCCCACCACTCGCACCGGCGTCAGTCGAATGATCTGAAGATCGCCCGCTCGATCTTCTCCAACCTCGAACCGCAGATCGGAGACGGTGTTCACGACGATCCGATCCAGGCGTACCAGTCGGGTGGCCGGCGTTCCCATGCCGGTTTCAAGGCGGGTAAGCCTCAGCAGTCGGGAGAGAATTTGATCGACCCGCGCTATCTCACGTTCAACTCTCTCCAAGGCCATGCGTTCGGCCGACGGGTCGCGCTCGCCTTTCATGAGCTCCAGGGCCAAGCGTACACGAGTCAACGGCGAACGAATCTCGTGCGAGACATCGGCCAAGAGTAATCTTTGCGATCGGAGGAGACTCTCAACCTGGCTCACCATGTGGTCGAATGTGAGCGCCAGATCAGCCAGTTCGTCCCTCCGGTCTGCGAATTCCTGCGCCAGCCGGACCGATAAATTCCCTTCGCTTACTTGCTGAGCCGCCCAGCGAAGCCGGAAAACGGGGCGCCCGAAATAGCGGGCCAGCAAGTAGCAAATCGCTCCCGAGCACCCCAATACGATTAGGAGAGCCCAGGCTTGATCTTGCCATAAGGCCAGGGCGAAAAGAGGTGGACGCACAAAATCCGCCGTGACGATCACTTCTTGACCGTTCCAGCGAATACGCCGGGCCACGAAAGGAGGAGCGTAGCCCCAACCGTTCGAACTGGCACGAGCTTCCTCCATGGCTGAAACGGCTTCCCGGGGCGGTACTTTGTGTGGCATGATCCCCAGGTCGTCTCGCATCAGCCAGGTAGTGGGTCCGTTCTCCCGCAGATCGAGCAGCATGCGCTCAAGTTCGTCCGCTTCATCGCTTGGAACGGAAAGGCTGCGCACCGCGACAGAATGCAAAAACGCTGCAGTAACGGTCTCCCACCAGGCGGTCTCGGTAACCGGGCTGAACCAGCGAGATACTCCCCAGACAATGGCGCAGAGAAGAAGCATCGCCATCCAGAACCAGAGGAAGATCTTCAGGAAAAGCCTTCCCGGCACGGTCACCTTCTGGCGGTTAGTTCCGGGACGAGGACATACATGTAACCGACGCCCCGGATGGTCTTGATTCTGTCGAGTTCTCCGACTTTCCAGCCGAGCTTACGACGAACTTGGCTGACCAGCATGTCAATGCTGCGGTCGTAGGGATTGAGAGGACGCCGCAAGGCTGTCTCACAGAGTTCCTCACGGGAAACGGGAGATCCTGCAGAACGGAGTAACCTCTCGAGGAGGTCGAATTCGGCCGTCGTCAAATCTAAAGGTTTCCCCTCCTGCCACACCGTCCTTGTGGACGGATCGAGCTCAAGATCTCCGAGTTCGATCTTTTCGCCTTCGGTTCCGCCTTCTTCCACGCCCGCTTGAGAACGGCGCAGAATCGCGCGGACTCGGGCCAGAAGCTCGCGCGGGCTGAAGGGTTTCGAGATGTAATCATCGGCACCGAGCTCAAGGCCGAGGATGCGATCGATCTCATCGCCCTTGGCTGTGAGCATAATGACCGGTTTCATGGAGCTGCGGCGGATCCGCCGCAGAAGCTCGAAGCCGTCCATTCCGGGGAGCATCACATCGACAATAACCAAGTCGTGATCGTCAAGCCGGGACAGGCTTTCCTCGGCGGTATGAACACAGGTGACGTTGAATCGTTCTCTTCCTAGGTATTCCGTCAAAAGCTCGCAAAGCTCCGGGTCGTCGTCCACAACGAGGATTCGCGTCGCTTCATAAGTTTGGGGTCCGTAGTCTCGGGCTTGATCTTCCATAACTCTTTCACTCCTAAAGTTAAAGAACGAGCCAACTGTTCATTCCCCAGCCCCCGGGCGGGTGCTGTCGCTAATCTGGTGGGGGGCACATAATCCAAGAAGGAAGCGGCCATGGAGGTTTCAAGTAAGCTCGTGGTCTGGGACGAATCGGAATGGCGCTTCAAAGTGCAAGGTTATGGCCTCCCAATGTGAAACATTCATTCGCCAACCACCGGCAGGTTTGAGCCTGCCGTTCTGACGATGAAACTTTCCAGCGGGTTTGCCTCTCCCGCTCTTTCTCTTTTTTGTAGTTGGATGTCGATAATCTCTCAGTCCTGGTCAAGTTCCGTACTGACGTTACCTGTGTAGATACGACAAAGGAGGCGAAGTTGTTCCCAACCGAGCCGGTGTTTCCGACGTTTCCATCATGTGACCTAAACTTACCGCGGAGGTCTGCGTTGTCTTCGAGACGGGGTTTGAGTGAGATTACCTGTTGCAGTCTTCTTTTCGCTCCCTATAATGGCCTAGAGTTTTCCGGTACGGGACCGGGCTTCCCGGGTAGGTTGCTGAATTAGTGAGTCGGTAGGATGGGGGATGGCAAATGACTGAAACAGCCGATCAGAAATCGTCGCGGAGGGATTTTCTACAAGGAAGTGGTTCTAAAATCTTCCCGGTTACCGCGCTGGCCGGCGCGATTCATGCTCGGGCTTACGCCCAGCAGAACAACACCATTCAGGTGGCGCTGGTGGGTTGTGGAGGGAGGGGTACGGGAGCCGCCGTCGACGCCCTGTCGGTTCGCAACGGTCCCATCAAACTGGTGGCGATGGCGGACGTATTCCAGGATCGACTCGATACCAGCATTGAGAGCTTGCGGGGTCTGGTGCGAGAACCCGCCCCTAGCAATCCGGACGCTCCGGCTCTTAAGGCGGAACAGGTGGATGTGCCGAAAGAACGGCAGTTCGCGGGCTTTGACGGGTACAAGCATGCGATCGACTGCCTCCGACCGGGCGACGTGGCGATCTTTGCGACTCCCCCGGCGTTTCGTTGGGTGCATTTCCAGTACGCCATCGAGAAAGGTGTCAATGTTTTCATGGAGAAGCCCATCTCGGTGGACGGTCCTTCGGCTCGCAAGATGTTCCAGCTGGGCGAGCTTTCGGAGGCCAAGAATCTGAAGGTCGGCGTGGGCCTTATGTGCCGCCACTGCGTAGCCCGGAAAGCTCTTTTGGAGCATATTCAGGACGGGCGGATAGGCGAGATCGTGAGCCTCCGGGCATACCGCATGCACGGGCCGGTAGGCTTCTTCTCCTCCCCCCCGAAACCCCCCGACGTCAGTGAACTGCTTTACCAGGTTCGGCGCTTCCACAGCTTTATCTGGGCCAGCGGCGGCGCATTCAACGATTTTTACATCCATAACATCGACGAGTGTTGCTGGATGAAAGGGGGTTGGCCGATCAAGGCGGAGGCCGGCGGCGGTCGCTTCCGGGTCGACAACTCCGTGGATCAGAACTTCGACAATTACTGCGTGCAATACACCTTTGCCGACGGTGCCACTCTGCAACTTTGGGGGCGTTGCATCGACGGCTGTTATGAGGAGTTTGCCAGTTACGCTCACGGCAGGAGCGGCTCCGCGGTGATTTCCACGTCGGCCCATACCCCGGCTCGATGCCGCATCTATCGGGGACAGGATGTGACGCGGGCCGAAGATGAGGTTTGGTCCTTTCCTCAGCCGGAGCCCAATCCTTACCGGTTGGAATGGGACAATCTGATCGATGCGATCCGAAAGGACCGTCCATACAACGAGGTCAAGCGGGGGAATGAAGCCAGTTTGGTGACTACCATGGGGCGATACGCCGCTCACACCGGCCAAGTCGTCACCTATGAGCAGATGCTGAACCATCCGGTGGATCTGGCTCCGGGAGTCGATCGACTGACGATGGACTCACCTGCTCCCCTACGGGCCGACGCCGAGGGAAGGTACCCCGTCCCCGAACCGGGGGTTAAAACGGATCGGGAATACTGAGGCGATCAGTTCGGGAGAAGAATGCGGGGGCGTCCCGGCGGAGTGGCTTTAGACTGAACGGTTGGGTGAAGTTGAGGGTGCGGGCTACGAACCCGGCAGACCTACCCCGGGGGCTCGCCGCTCTCGAAGGACCTCCCGGCGGAAACGGAATTGCTCGGCCGGGCGGCCGCCGGTGTGAAGGTCAAAGACGCCCGTTCTCTCCACCAACCCGCCCTTGTCCACCAAGCGGCGGAAATTTTGTGTGTGCAGGCCTCTTCCCGCTAGGGCTTCGACCACCCGCTGCAAACGGGACAAAGTGAAGACGGGCGGCAACAGTTCGAACACCACTGGACGGTACCGAATCTTCCCACGCAGGCGACCTAGCGCCGTGGCCAACATCCGTCGATGATCGAAGGCTAGTGGAGCGCCGAAAAACTCATCCGCGGCGTCAGCAACTTTCTGCAGCCCGTCGATCGCCTGGTCGCGGAAAGACTCTGCGACCAAGCCCAGTTCGTACATCAGTTCGTATCGCTCCAGTACCTTCTCGAAATCCCACTCCGAGCCGTCCAGCCCAAAAGCGATGGCTGCGCGTTCGCGCCGTGTCTCCCTAAGCCGGCTCTCCTCGGTCGCTTCGATGCGATCAATCAAACGGGGCAAGAGCCGTTCTTTGACCAGAGGCGGACAACCCTCCCTCCAGTCCTCCCACGGCAGGAAGCGGTAACAGTCGCCCCAGTGGACCTTACCGGCCGCCGGGTGTGTTTCGCGGGTCAGCGCCAAGTAGGCAATGGAGATAACTCGAGGACCTCCCGCCCGCTCCAACGGATCTCGATGCTGATCTCCGAAGGTATAGAGTTGCTCCACGTAGCCGAGCTCCAGGCCCGTCTGCTCGCGGACCCAACCTCTCAGACAACGCTCCAGGGTACGGTTTCCCGAAGTGTCCAGCGGTCCGAAAGGCAGGGACGGCGACACGTCGGGTTCCTCCCGAGCCGGGCCGGGAACCGTCAAAACGCGTGGTGTCTCCTGAGTCACAGCGATGATAACCGCCGTCAACCCGACTTCCAGCTCTCTGGATTGGCTGTCGGTCCACATCCTAGCCCCCCATTGTCTCACTGAACGGAAACCGAAATTCGGCTCGAAGATCCCAGAATGGAGTCGTCCAGCTGGTCCGGTGATCGACAGCCCACGCTTCTCAATGTATTTCGAGCCGTTCGGGAAAACACTCCGTGGCTCCCGAGTCACCTTTCCGTGAGGGAGCGTAGAAAAACTCCGGACCTCACGCGACGGAAGCCATCTTCAGTCGCATCAGGGCCTTCGAGGTTACCAGCCGGATCCCGAATGTTTATGCATGCCGGTACCGTTTCATATAATCCGTGTTCCTCGGGGAGAGAGGATACGTATTAGTCCAGCTGCAATTTTGCATGGGAGGTCTGCGTATTTTGGACAACGGCTATAAGCCGGAACCGCCCGAACCCGCGGGAGGAGGCTGCGTGGAAGTCACTCTTGTTCCGGTTCCGGCGGTAGTACGCGCCCCGACTGAAGTATCCGAGAGGGAGGGAGTTACGTTGTGATGATGAGAAGATTTGCAAGACTGGTGGCGGTACTGTTGTCGGTGTTGCTTGGTCAGGGGGCGGCCCGGGCGGAGTCCGACGCCGTCGAGACGTTGCTGCGCATCCTGAAAGAGAAGGGTGTTTTGACAGAGCAAGAGGTCGAGGTGGTCCGCCGCGAGTTGGCCGCGGAGGCTTTGACTGCCGGGTGTCCCGGGCAACTGCCGGCGGCGGAAAAGACGCCGCCGGCGGTGGAAGCTGTCAACGTGCCACCGCCGGCGGAGACAGCTGAGCCTTCCTTTGCTGAAAAGGATCGGGTCTTAGCGACGCTGGAAAAGGCCGGCCTCAGTGGAGACTTCCGCCTCCGCTACGACTTTACTGCGAGAGATCCGGGTATAGGGTCGTTTGACTGGCTCCGTCACCGGGGTCGATTTCGACTGAGGGTGGGACTGCACTTCGAACCGACCGATACCGTCGAGGTGGGATTCCGACTGGCGACGGGGTCGGGAGTTGCCAACTCTACCAACCAAACCTTCGGAGAATACGGTCGGCCGAAGCACATCTTTATCGATCAGGCCTACGCGGTCTGGCGCCCGAATCGCCGTCTTACCTTTACGGGGGGACGGTACGCCAATCCCTTCACTACCGGCTTTCTCGTATGGGATCCGGATGTAAGCTGGGAGGGGGCCGCCGTCCGCTGGACCGAACGTACGGAGAGAGGCGAGATATATGCGCAGGTCGGCAGCTTCTTTTTGGACAGCTCTTCAGGCAACCTGGCCCCTCCGGTTATGCTGGGTTACCAAGTCGGCGGCCGCATGGAACTTACTTCCGATATGACTCTTTCCGCCGGCCTAAGCTGGTACGACTTCTCCCATCTCGATCAATACGGGGTCAAGGACCTCAGCAATCCCGACTCATTTGTGGCGTACAATCACCTTCACGGCCAGCAGATGCTGTTTGACGCCGAGGGTCGGTTGGTTAACCGATTTGATCCTCTGGAATTCCGAGTGGATCTGACGGCTTGGCGAAAGAGCGCTCTTCCGTTGACGTTCTTTGGACACCTGATTCAAAACCGGGCGGCTGACCTGGAAGATTGGTTGGCGCAAAGTGTCTCGGGTCCGGCCGGCGACCCCGAGCTTCTCCTGAGGTACGGGGGCGAAGACCGTTCTTGGGGGTACCAGCTGGGCGTCGATCTGGGAAGGGCCCGGGCGTCAAGAGCTTGGTACGGCGGATACACTTATCAAGTACTGGAAGATTACGCCTTTCCGGCGGTTTTTGCCGATTCGGATTTCTTTGACGGGTACCCGAATAACCGTGGTCATGCTTTTCGGATCGGATACAACCTTTCGGAGAACATAACATTCCTCAACTCGATTTTTCTGGTGCAACGGGAGGACTCCGCCAAGGACGGCGTCCGCCGAGATCGTCGTTGGCTTGCGGATGTTCTGATCCGGTTCTGACTATTGGGAGAAGTGGAGTGGCCGGTGGTGTCCGGAGCTCGGAGTCTTCGGAGCATGGGTGCACCACAGGGATCGCCGACCGGAACCACGCTGGGGAAGGCGAAGCTTCGGCGGTTTTCGGCTCTCAGACGGGTCGGTTTCGCCCGCTTTCGGTGCCGCTTCCCGGGTCCACGCCTGTGAGCCGACTGGTTGCACCTGGCAAAGCAGGGGACTACGATGGGTTCCATGGCGGTCACCAAGGCATCGCGCATGAGGTGTGCTACGTGTCCTGTGAGGCGGCGGTCCGAGGCAAGACCCGACAGCTGGTTGGCGCGGATCTGGCGATGGCATACCCGATGGTGTCCGGGGTGGGGCCGCTACCAAAAGGCTCTGCAATGCGAAATGGGGGCCCGAGGCTCCTGAAGAACCCGCGGTCGACTTGCCTCTGTAGTTACCCTTGTCTATAATTCAACCCCCCGGGCCTATAGCTCAGGTGGTTAGAGCGCACGCCTGATAAGCGTGAGGTCGGTGGTTCAAGTCCACCTAGGCCCACCACCTCTCTTCTTTCAAAGAATCGACGCCTGCACGGGATCAGGGGATGTGAACGGGATCATACAGGCGAAACTGGAGTTCGCCCCCAAGCGTTCGCGACTTGCGTCTTCGGGTGAGCGTCGCCCAGTGTCACCGGCTCGGTCTTGCGGGGACTCCCCGCCGCAGTCCTGCCGACCGTTGTGATCCGTGGGTGCTCCCCTGCATGCGACTGCCGTTGCCCAATCCCAATGCGCCAAGCTGCAGGATTCGACCACCGGCGGAGAGTCTCAGCGTTGGACGAGCAGTCTGCGTCCGGCGATCCGCCACCGGCCCTCGCAAACGATGCCCAGGGCTTCCGGATAAGCCAGGTGTTCCTGCTCTAGGATTCGCGCGGACAACGTCTCTTCGGTATCGTCTTCCAGAACCGAAACGGCTCGCTGCACGATGATGGGACCGTGATCTAAGTCTTCGTCCACGAAGTGTACGGTGCAGCCCGTCACCTTGACTCCCCATTCGAGTGCCTGGCGTTGAGCGTGAAGGCCCGGGAAGGCGGGGAGCAAGGAAGGGTGGATGTTGAGGACTTGCATCGGAAAGCTGCGAATAAAGTAAGGACTTAGCAGTCGCATGAACCCGGCCAAGCAGACGATCTCAACCCCGGCGTCTTTCAGTTGTTTTACGACTTCCCGGTCGAATTCCTCCCGCTCCCGGCCTTTGGACGGCAAAAACAGTGCGCGGTAGCCTCGCTGCCGGGCGTGAGCCAGTCCGGGCGCCTCTTGCCGGTTTGAGATCACCAAGGCGATCTCCGCCGGGATTCGCCCGCTTTCCGCGGCGTCACTCAAGGCCAAGAAGTTCGACCCCCTTCCACTGAGAAGAATGCCGACCTTTTTGGATTCCTTCATTCGTAAACCACTTTCCCGCCGCCGGGGCGGACTTCACCGATTTCAACAGGGTCTTCACCGGTGGAGCGCAAGCGTCCCAGAACTTCGGAAACCTCCTGCTTCGCCACCACCAGGATCATGCCGATTCCCATGTTGAATGTGCGGTACATTTCCTCTTGGTCGATGTTTCCGCGCCGCTGCACGAATCGAAAGACCGGGAGGACTTTCCAAGATCCGCGATGGACGACGGCGTCAAGATTTGGGGGCAGCGCGCGTTTGAGGTTTTCCGTGATGCCCCCGCCGGTGATGTGGGCGAGAGCATGAACGTGATCCCCTTCCAGTAACGGAAGCACGGCGTCCAAGTACGGTCGGTGAGGCTCCAAAAGCTCCTCTCCTAGGGTGCGCCCAAAATCTTCGATGTATGTGTTCACCGTAAGCCCTTCCTGCTCGAAGCAGAGCTTTCGGACGAGGGAGTAACCGTTGGTGTGAAGTCCGGACGAGGGCAGACCCACCAACCGATCACCGTTCTCCACCCGGTCCGGTGTAAGGAGACGCGAGCGCTCGGCGATGCCGACGATGAATCCCGCCAAATCGTACTCTTGCGGGGCATAAAAGTCGGGCATCTCTGCTGTTTCGCCACCCAGCAGTACGCAGTGACAACGTCGGCAGCCCTCCGCCAGGCCTGCCACAACCTGCTCGACGACTGCCGGATCCAGCCGCCCCGTGGCCAGGTAATCGAGAAAAAACAGGGGACGAGCACCCAGGACGAGAATGTCGTTGGTACAGTGGGCCACAATGTCGATGCCTACCGTGTCATGAACTCCGGTCGCAAACGCGATCTTCAACTTGGTCCCCACCCCGTCGGCACTGGCCAACAAAACGGGATCGTTCAAGGTGGTCCAGTCGGGTCGGAAAACCCCGGCGAAGGCACCGATCTCCGTCAACACCGCGGGAGTAAACGTCGACCGGGCCAGCTCCTTAATGCGAACCTTGGCTTGGTCGGCCGCGTCGATGTCGACCCCGGCGTTGCGGTAACTCAAAGGGATTCGCTCTCGTTTCGCCATGTGTGTTCAGGAGTTTACGGAAAGAGCCTCTCTGATGCCAGAACATCGCCGGAAACTCGTAGACGGCGGTCCAATGGCGGTTGCTAGGGCAGCGGTCGCGAAAGTTCCCGCTCTTCCTCGGCCGCGTCTCTTCCCTGCTCCTCGATCAGATCGAACAAATCCTGCTGCCGGCTAAGATGAGAAATCGGGATCGGGTACTCCCTGTCGAAGCAAGCGGTACAGAAGTGGCTGTCCGCGTCCACCGCCCTTCGTAGTCCATCCAGGGAGAGATAGGCGAGAGTGTCGGCCGTGGTAAACTCCCGAATCTCCTCAAGGGTCTTGTTGTTGGCGATCAGTTCTGAATGGGTAGGAGTGTCGATGCCGTAGTAGCAAGGTCCAATCGTAGGAGGGGAGCTGATGCGAAGGTGGATCTCGCGGGCGCCCGCGGCCCGTACCATCTGAACGATCTTTCGGCTGGTCGTGCCCCGCACAATGGAATCGTCGATCAGGATGACGCGTTTGTCGGCCAGACTCTGTCGCACCGGGTTCAGTTTGACCTTGACTCCGAAGTGGCGGATGGATTGCCTGGGCTCGATAAACGTCCGCCCTACGTAATGGTTACGGATTAAGGCCATATCGAAGGGTATGCCGGATTCTTGGGCATAGCCCAGTGCCGCCGGAACTCCCGAGTCCGGTACCGGCACTACCACGTCGGCTTCAATCGGGTGCTCGCGTGCCAGTTGTCGACCCATTTCGCAACGGCTCAGTTGCACGCTTCGCTCAAAGACGAGACTGTCCGGACGGCTGAAGTAAACGTGTTCGAAGATGCAATAGGCGCGCCGCGGCGCAGTAGCGATCGTCGACTCGAAACAGTCCCCGTTCTCGATCCGGAGGAGCTCGCCGGGGCGGATCTCACGAACATATTGGGCCGCGATAAGGTCAAAGGCGCAGGTCTCCGAAGCGACCACCCAGGCGTCGTTGAATTGTCCCAGGCACAACGGGCGTACACCGTATGGATCTCTGGCCACATAGAGAGCCCGCGGAGTAAGCAACACCAGCGAGTAGGCTCCTCGGACCTCTCTCAGGGTTTCGATCAAAGCCTTCTGCAGATCCGGAGTCCGTGATCGGGCGAGTAAATGCAGGATCACCTCAGTATCGGATGTCGACTGGAAAATCGCTCCTTCTCTCTCCAGCAGGCGGCGTAAGTTGGAAGCATTCACCAAGTTTCCGTTGTGGGCGACGGCTGTCGGACCCCGCCAGGATTCGGTGAGAATCGGCTGGGCGTTAACCGCTCCAGTCGATCCGGTGGTGGAATACCGAACATGGCCGATTGCCATATGACCCGGGAGACCTCGCAGTGTTTCCTTGTCGAACACGTCGGCCACGTAACCGACACCCCGAGCCCGGTAGAGACGTTCACCGTCACTCGACACGATCCCAGCCGATTCCTGGCCTCGATGCTGGAGCCCGTACAGACCTAGATAAGTCAAACTGGCCGCCTCGGGATGTCCCACGATGGCGAAAACACCGCACTCATCGCGAAAATGGTCGTCGGAGTGATCATCAGGAAATAGGAATACTTCAGGCTCTTCCATAGTCGATTTCCTCGTTTGAAGAACTTCAGGAAAGTGGGTAATTACGGACCGGATTATCCGGGTTGGATGAAGCACCCCTCCGCCGCAGCTGAGATTCTTCTACCCTTGCGCAATTCAAGCCCCTATTATACCGCCGGTCTCTGACGTCCGTGCCGCGTTGAGCTTGCGGAGCTCGGCACCCGCTGTTATGATCCCACGCGCTTGCAATCCTAGGCGAATCAGGAGAATCATGCGGGCGAATTGCCTCGGGAGGAACTGCTTATGGCCGACGTCGACAACACCCAACAGGCGAAACTCTTTTACCCGGATGTGCCTTACACCAGCAAGGCTTTCTTCCTGAAAGGGAACAACCACTGCGGTTGGGGGATGCAGAACCGCTTCTCTCACATATTCAACCCGACCACCGGCCGAACTGTGATGTTGGCGATAGACCACGGCTACTTCATGGGGCCTACGACGGGATTGGAGCGAGTCGATTTGAACATCGTTCCCCTCTTGCCCTATTGCGATGCGTTGATGCTGACGAGAGGGATTCTGCGGGCGGTGATTCCTCCGACCTTTCAGGGGGGTGTCGTGCTTCGGGCCAGCGGTGGGCCGAGCATTCTGAAGGAGCTGTCCAACGAGCAGATTGCCGTGGATATCGAGGACGCCGTCCGCTTAAACGTTTCGGCTTTGGCGGTCCAGGTGTTCGTGGGTGGGGAGTTCGAAACCCAGACCATTCACAACATGACCCGTCTGATCGATCAGGGAAACCGTTACGGCATACCGGTCTTTGCGGTGACGGCCGTCGGTCGCGAGATGAAGCGCGACGCCCAGTACTTTCGCCTCGCGTGCCGGATCTGTGCCGAGTTGGGGGCTCAGTTCGTGAAGACGTATTACGTTCCCGACGGTTTCGATACGGTCGCCGCTTCCTGCCCCGTTCCGCTGGTGATGGCCGGAGGGAAGAAGCTGCCTGAGTTAGACGCCTTGACGATGGCGTACCGCGCGATCGAGGAAGGTGCGTCCGGAGTGGACATGGGTCGGAACATCTTTCAGGCCGATTGTCCTCCGGCCATGATTCAAACTATTCGCAAGGTGGTGCACGAACGAATGAAACCGGCCGAGGCCCTCGACTTCTACCATGCGAAGAAGACCGAGTTGGAGCGTGAGGAACGTTGACCACCCCAAAACCGGTTCAGTTAACCTTCGTTGGGCAAACGGTGGCGACTACCGACTGTGAACCGGCGATCGTTCGTTCCGTCTTCGGTGGATTTCCGGGCGCCTTCTCGCCTATGGGCATGGGAGGAGTGGAATGGTGAATGCCACAGCGAATTCTGAGACCACCCTTGCCGGGTTGCGGCGGCTGAGTCCTGCACTGAGTGTTGGTGTACTGACGGCGGACTTGCTGCACTTGGAGGAGGACCTGGCGAAGCTGGACGGGACGGGGGTGGAAATCCTTCATTTCGATGTCATGGACGGATGCTTCTGCCCTGGAATCACGGTAGGCGTCCCCTTTGTCCGCGGTGTAGAACGTCAGGGTTACGTTAAAGACGTTCACTTGATGGTTCGGGATCCGCACCTCAGCGTCGGCGACTACGTAGCAGCCGGGGCCGACATCGTTACCATTCACGCCGAAGCGGGCTGGACGGCCCATCGGACCCTTCAAATTCTGAGCGGGGAGGAGAATCGCAACGATCCTTCCCGGGGTGTCGTTAGGGGCGTGGCACTGAACCCAGGAACGCCCGTCACGGTCTTGGAACCGCTCCTGGAACTGACGGATCTGGTCGTGGTGGTGACGATCAACCCGGGATGGGGCGGGCAGAAGCTGACCGCCACGTCCCGAACCCGAGTGGAGCAGGTACGTGAGCTACTGGTGCGAAAGGATTCCGAGGCTTTGATTTGCATAGACGGTGGGGTGACGCGGCGTAACATCGAGGAGATTGCCGAGTGGGGAGTGGATCTGGTGGTCAGCGGCAGCGCCGTCTTTGACGGCCGTGATCCGGCCGGCAACGCTCGGTTCATGGTGGAAACACTGCGTGGAACCGGGAAGGCGTGATGACGGACCGGAGCTTGGCGGTAAATCCAACCGCCGTACTCCGCCGGACCGTTTGGATAGAACCGTCATCCTTAAAGCCGAAGGTTACGGGGTAGCCGATCATGAAGAATGCCTGGAATGAAGAGGAAGCCGCCCGTTGCCTGCAGGAATTTGGGTCGTGGGGGGAAGATTTGGCCCTCCGGATCTACACCTCACGCCTGCTGGGAAGACAGAAGGACTTGGTACTCCACGGCGGCGGCAACACTTCTGTAAAGACGCGGATAACCGACCTCTTGGGGCGTAATATCGAGGTTCTCTACATCAAGGGTTCCGGACGGGACCTGGCGTCCATCACGCCCGATGACTTTGCGGCGGTCGATCTCGGTCGAATTAGGGAGCTGGAACGGCTGGATCAGCTTGACGACGAAACGATGATCCGGCTGATTCGTACCGCGTTATTGGACTACAGAAACCCGTACCCTTCCATCGAGACGCTGGTGCATGCATTTCTGCCGGCGCGCTTTATCGACCACACTCACGCCGACGCGGTCCTAGCGTTAACCAACCAGAAAGAAGGCGGGCGCCTGATCGAGGAGGCGCTCGGACCGGAGTGGCTGTACCTGGATTACGTCGAGCCAGGCTTTGAGCTGGCCAAAGCAACGGCTGCAGCGCAGCGGAAGCGTCCCGACGCGGTAGGGGCGGTGTGGTTGCATCACGGTGTCGTCACCTGGGGAGGAACGGCGCGCCAGGCCTACAACCGGATGATTGAAGGGGTGAGTCGGGCCCAAGCGTTGCTCGCAGCCAGACGGAAGCGTGCAGTGACGGTCACGGTGGATCTGGAGCGCGCCCGGCGGGTCTGGCCCCGTCTGGCCCCGGTGCTACGCGGCGTACTGGCGTGGGAATCCGGCGACGAAGACCGCCCCCGGATACCTTTGATCCTACAGGCGATTCAGGATGAGGAAACGGCGGGTGCACTGGCGCATCCGGAGGCTCGCGGCTGGTTTCTTACGCCTGTGGTGACGACCGATCACCTCATCCGCACGAAGCCCCGGCCGGCGTGGCTTGAGCTTGATCTTACGGCGGATGAAAAGGTGTGGCGGGAACAGGCCCGTCAGTGTGTGGAAAGCTATCGCCGCTCCTATGAAGCCTACCTGGCTGGTCATGCGGAAGGCGCGCCCGGCCGATCCACCGACTCAAGTCCGCGGGTGATCCTGCTGCCGGGTTTGGGGGCTGTCTGCGCCGGGGAGAACCTGCGTGAGGCCGTCATCTGCCGGGACGTCACGATTCAGACTCTGGCCGTCAAGCGGGCCGTCGGGGAGATGGGAGGAGAGTACGAGGGGCTTTCGGAAGAAAAACTGTTTGCAATGGAATATCGGGGACTGCAGCGGGCCAAATTGTCGGGCGACGGCGGATTGGGTCGGTTCGTCGCCTTAGTGACCGGTGCCGCGGGCGCCATCGGTGCCGGCATTTGCGAAGGATTGTTGGAGGCCGGTTGCCAGGTCGCCGCCTGAGACATCTCCGGCGACCGACTGGGAGTGTTGGCTGAATACCTGCGACCCCGGTTCGGAGAGCGGTTCACCACTGTCATCACCGACGTCACCTCTCCGGACTCGGTGGCGGCGGCTTTTGCCGGAATTTGTGCTCTCTGGGGTGGGGTTGATTTCGTGATATCCAATGCGGGCTTGGCGCACGTGGCGGCCTTGGCCGAGCTGCGCCCGGAGGATTTCCAGCGCCTCGAGCGAGTCAATGTCGAAGGGACTCTCTATGTGTTGGCGGAAGCCGCTCGACTGTTTGAACGGCAGGCCGTCGGTGGAGATGTGGTGCTGGTGTCGACGAAGAACGTGTTTGCCCCCGGCGCCCGTTTCGGGGCTTACAGCGCCACCAAGGCGGCCGCTCACCAGTTGGCGCGCATCGCCTCTCTGGAATTGGCTTCCCTGGACGTGCGGGTCAACATGGTCTCGCCCGACGCCGTTTTCGGGGACGAACCGTTCAAGTCGGGGCTCTGGGCCGAAGTGGGTCCCGATAGAATGCGGGCCAGAGGACTGGATGAAACCCAGCTGCAGGACTACTACCGACAGCGGAATCTTTTGAAGAGACGGGTAACGGCCCGGCATGTTGCCAATGCAGTGCTGTATTTCCTGCTGCGACGGTCTCCGACGACGGGAGCCACGTTACCCGTTGACGGAGGTCTTCCCGACGCCGCCCCTCGATAACCACAGCGGCGATTTTGGGGATTACCACGGGCTCGGTCTCACGGTGACCGCCCCGGCAGGCGGCCGAGTGCCCGATGACTTTAGGCGTCGGATCTGCTTCGTGGTGGTGGCACCGCCTGGTTTCCTCCGCCTGCGCCGCATCGGGTTTAGCTGCAACGGAATCCCGCATCACCGGCTTCGGGATCGGACACCTTCAGACGGAGTTGTACCAAAGTCGCCGATCCGGGTCGACAGGAGGCTTCCGTATAATCAAATGGCGATGATCGCCCGTTTGCGGGGAATGCTGGTGGAGAAGGCGGCTGACCGGATTGTGGTCGACATCCAGGGAGTCGGCTATGACGTGGCGATCCCGTTTTCCACGTATTACGAGATCGGTGAGGCGGGTTCCGAAGTGGCATTGTACGTTTACACACATGTGCGGGAAGACGCCTTGCAACTTTTCGGCTTCCATACCAAGAAGGAGAAACAAATCTTTTTGGAGCTGATCCAGATTTCCGGGATCGGGCCGCGCCTGGCTGTGACGATCCTGTCCGGTTTGCCTGTGGACGAACTTTTGCGCGCCATCGTGGACGGAGATGTCGCGCGGCTTTGTTCCATTCCGGGGGTGGGTAGGAAGACCGCGGATCGTATCGTGCTTGAGCTGAAAGGGCGGCTGGGCGGACTGCTGGAGAAGCCGGAGGCGGCTTGGGCCGGAGGATTGCAAGGTGATTCCATGGCCCGTGACGTTAGTTCCGCCCTCATCAACTTGGGTTACCCGAGGCCGAAAGCGGAAGGAACGGTGTCTCGCTTGTTGCGGGAAAAGAGCTGGGAGAACTTCGAGGAGTTGCTGAAGAGCGCCTTACGGGAATTGGCGGGATGACACGATGAACGAGCGGATGGTGGATCCCCTGTACCACGCCGACGAAACGAGCTTTGAAAACAGCTTGCGGCCTCGGCGCTTGGCCGACTTTGTGGGCCAGGAGCAGATCAAGGAGAACCTGTCTATCGGTATTGAGGCGGCCCGGGCGCGTGGCGAGGCATTGGATCACGTCCTGCTGTTTGGGCCTCCCGGACTGGGAAAGACTACGTTGGCGCAGGTGGTGGCTTGCGAGCTTGGGGTGAACTTCCGCTCCACGGCGGGACCGGCGATTGAGAGACGGGGCGATCTGGCGGCCGTCTTGACGAACCTGCGCGAGCGCGACGTGTTGTTCATTGACGAGATTCACCGCTTGCATCCCGCGATAGAAGAGATCCTCTACCCTGCTATGGAGGATTTCCAGATCGATATCATGATCGGGGAAGGCCCCGGTGCCCGCTCCATCAAGATTGACATCCCTCCGTTCACCCTGATCGGAGCCACCACCCGCACCGGCTTGCTGACGTCGCCCCTGCGCGCGCGTTTCGGTATTGTGCAGCGTCTCGATTTCTACGACCAGGCCAGTCTTGCAGCCATCGTGGGCCGCTCCGCCGGCATTTTGGGGATTGAGATCGATCCGGAAGGAGCGCAGGAAATAGCCCGCCGTAGCCGTGGCACTCCGCGGATTGCC
>Ga0116188_1001903_pt1 | contig 17143 bp, 15 predicted proteins | sample AD_JPNTR2_MetaG_FD_89807 | JGI IMG/M metagenome (GOLD analysis project Ga0116188, IMG submission 89807) | Active sludge microbial communities of municipal wastewater-treating anaerobic digesters from Japan - AD_JPNTR2_MetaG | ecosystem: Engineered > Bioreactor > Anaerobic > Digestate | place...
CAAGCTGAAGGAGATTCGTTAGCCTTGCCACTAAAGGGGGGTCTTATGAAAAGGGCGTGTTTGTTCATCCTGGTTGTGGTTGTGTCTTCGGCACTTGTTGCGTCGCCCGCCAAGAAGCGTGTGGCGATTCTCGATTTTGACTTCGCTTCCATACAACACTGGTGGGAGGGCAACTGGGACATCGGAAAAGGAATATCCGATCTATTGGTAACCCGTCTGGTGAAAGACGGAACATACAGCGTAGTCGAGCGAAAAGCTCTGCAGGCGATCCTGGCCGAGCAGAATTTTTCAAATAGTGATCGAGCTAACCCATCCACAGCGGCGCAGATTGGTAAGGTCTTGGGGGTGGACGCGATTATCGTCGGCAGCATCACCCAGTTCGGAACCGAAGACAGGAAACTGGGAATCGGTGGAATTGGCGGCAGATGGGGAGGCTTTGGCGGCGGCAAGGTAGGGACGTCGAAGGGAAAGGCGAAAGTCGTTTTGGACTGCCGCCTGATTGATGTCGACACGGCGGAAATCCTCGCGGTAGCAGAAGGCACGGGCGAGTCCTCGAGAAGCGGCCTGCTTCTTGGCGGTGTTGGGGCCGGAGGCGGCGGCTTTGGCGCGGGGGAGATCGACATGGGAAGCAGCAACTTCCGAGACACAATCCTGGGAGAAGCGACGCACGCCGCGGCCGATAAGGCGGCTGCAGAACTTATTGCGGCCGCTGACCGCTTGCCGACTCGTCAAGTGCAGGTTAAGGGTTTGGTGGCGCATGTCGATGGCGGGACCGTGATTCTTAATGTAGGAACCGCCCAAGGCGTCAAGGTCGGCGATAAACTGAAAGTTCTGCGTGTAACCAGTACGGTAAAGGATCCCGCGACCGGCAAGGTATTGCGAGAACTGACCCAGGAAATCGGTACCGTGCAGGTGGCCGAAGCCGACGAGGGATCCTCTGTGGCCAGCTTTATCACCGGATCGGGCGCTCAGATCGGGGATATCGTCAGATCGCAGTAGTCACATCAAAATCAGAAGTCAGGAGTTGAACATCGTCCCCTGCTCGCGCCGTCAGGGAGAGCGAAAGTTGCTCCTGACTTCTGATGCCTGACTCCCGACGGTTTTCGTCCGCAACAGCAGTGACAAATCGGAGCTCGCAAGAGAATGAATCTGAATGCACTGAGGCGGGAAGTCCTGGAAGCAAACCTGGAACTGGCTCGGAAGGGCCTGGTTCTCTACACCTTCGGAAATGCCAGCGGCATCAGCCGCTCGGATAACCTGGTCGTCATAAAGCCAAGTGGAGTGCCCTACGAGGACCTCCGCGCTGAGGACATGGTGGTCACGGACCTGGAAGGGCGGATTGTCGAAGGTTCGCTCCGTCCATCTTCGGACCTGCCAACACACCTCGTGCTTTACCGGGCCTTCCCGACCATAGGGGGCGTGGTTCATACGCATTCGACATATGCCACCGCCTGGGCCCAGGCCAAACGTGAAATTCCTTGCTTCGGCACCACCCACGCGGACTACTTTTACGGGCCGATCCCGGTCACTGAAATGATGCGGGCCGAGGAAATCGACCTTGAATACGAGGTTCAAACCGGTCACGTGATAGTTCGCCGTTTCTCCGGACTGAGTCCGGAGAGAACGCCAGCTTGCCTGGTTGCAAGCCACGGACCGTTCTGCTGGGGGCCTTCCCCTTGCGAAGCGGCCCATATTGCGGTGATTGTCGAGGAACTGGCTCGCCTCGCGCACCTCACGACAGTCTTGAATCCGCAGGTTTCTCCGATATCTCCTTTTCTCCTGAAAAAGCACTTTACGAGAAAACATGGGCCTGCGGCTTATTACGGACAGACGCGGGAACCCTGACGCCATCGAGAGGGTTGTTGGATTGGATTGATGATCAAAGGCCCGGAAACCGGGGTCCTAAGATCGTTCACGACCAACGTTAGAAACCATTTGAACCGGGATTCATCAATAGCATAGAATCCTACATGCTGGAACATCCCTTCCGGCGCGAGGGTTCGAGCCGGCAAGCATTCGAAAGCGTAACCTCGCTTTTGTAGCCAGTCAGCCCGCGTTAGCTCCCGAGTAACATCACCTGCGCGGAATACCGCGTTTATCTAGGATTGTTATGAAATATCGTCAACCCGGATACCAAGACAGGCAAAGGTTGGAAGAGAGGCGCACACCGGCGCCTGGACCACGAACCCGACGCGAAGGCCCCCGGTCTCCCAAGATGACAGCATTTCATCAGGTGGTCCGGTGCGCCATGTGCGGCGTCACACTTCCTCCAACGTTCGGCGAAGTGACTCCGCTCAGCCAGTGCCCGAAATGCAAGGCCGATCTTCACACCTGCCGAAACTGCGTCTTTTTCGATCCCTCCAGCCGTTTCGAGTGTTCACAGCCCATTGCAGTCCGTGTCGCCCGAAAAGACATCCGTAATGATTGCGAAACCTTCGAGATTCGGTCAACAGTTGAAAAACAGATCACTTCCAGTTCACCCAGACCCTCTCTTGATCCACGAGAGGCTTTCGAAAGGCTCTTCAGAAAGTGAGAATCATAGTTTGTCTGAAAGAAGTTCCGGGTCGCGACACCCGGTACGAAGTTCGTAGTGACGGTCGTTGGATCAAAGACACCGACGTAAGTTTTGAAATCAGTGAATGCGACGAGTACGCGCTTGAAGAGGCGTTAAAGCTGCAAGAAAAGCACGGGGGGGAAGTTGTTCTTCTGACCCTGGGGAGCGAACGCGCCGAGAAGATAATGCGCAAAGGACTGGCAATGGGAGCGGAGAGAGGCATCCTTGTCCTCGACCCTGCCAACCAGGTTACCAGCCCGCTGGCCATCGCTACTGTTTTTGCGGAAGCTTTGAAGAATGAGCAGTATGACCTGATTCTTACAGGTACCCAATCAGATGACCTCGGTTACGCGCAGACCGGCGTAATGCTGGCCCAGATGCTCGATGTCCCGCACGCCACCATTGTCATGGAGATTAACGTCGACACGTCGGCCGGACATCTGCAGGCGCTTCGAGAGATGGAAAGCGGCTGGTTTCAGAGATTGGAGATGTCCTACCCCGCCGTCCTGACGATCCAAGCCGGTATCTCCCAGATTCGCTTCACTCCCCTGAAGGGGATCTTGATGGCGAAAAAGAAAGAGATCCGGCGCGTCGAGCTGAACTCATTAAACCTTGATCTCGAATCTATTCCCCGGCTGGAAGTAGAACGGGTCTACTTCCCGGAGGCAACCCGTAAAGCGGAAATCCTGCAGGGAGACACAGAAACGGTGGCAAGCATGCTCGTCGAAAAACTGCGCAAGGAAGCCAAAATCCTCTAGTTGCCGATTCACGACTTAGAGGCGCAGGCCGGCGCCCAAACATGCCGAAAGTGTGCAAGCGGGGGCCCGGCAGCGCCGCTGAGCCATTCCCGAAGAGATAGGAGACTATGGCAGATAAGATCTACGTTGTTCTCGATCATAACCAGGAGAAGATTCGCGCAGCGTCGCTCGAGACTTTGGCGGCGGGGCAGCAGATGGCCGACCTGACAGGTAAGGAAGTGCACGCCGTTCTGCTGGGCACTGATTTGGATCCACTCGTTCAACAGGTTTCCGGCTTCCAGTTGGCTTCGGTCATCTGCGTCGATAACGAGGCGCTCGCGGAATACGACCCCGATTTCTACACTGCGGCCCTCAAGGCGGTTTACGATTCCGGTCAGCCGCAGGTCGCTCTTTTCGCTCACACTTATCAAAATATTGACCTTCTTCCGAAGCTGGCAGCCGCGTTGCGGAAAGCACTGGTTACCGAGTGTGTGAGTTTTCGAAAAGACGATTCAGGCCGGTTGGTCTTTGCCCGGCCGATGTTCCGAAGCAAGCTCAATGCCGAGGTCAGCGTTCAGTCCGACTATCCCTGGCTGATCTCGATTCAAGCCGGTGCCTTTTCCGCTGACGACGTGAAAAAGGGGAGCGCCCCCGCGGTCAAGCAGGCCGTCGACTTGACTTCTGTGCAGAGCCACCGTAGAACCGTCGAAACCGTCCCAGCGGCCAAGGGAAAGGTCGATTTGAGCAGAGCCGAGGTGATCATCGGAGTCGGACGTGGTATCAGGAAGCCCGAGAATTTGCAGATCGTGCGTGAACTGGCGGAGTGCCTGAGGGCCGAGATCGGCGCCAGTCGCCCGGTGGTGGACAACGAATGGCTGGAACGCGAAAGACAGATAGGAAGTTCCGGCCAGACCGTGACTCCCAAGCTGTACATTGCCTGCGGCATTTCCGGTGCTATTCAACATCTGGTTGGAATGAAGAATAGCGGATGCATCGTAGCGATTAACACCGATTCCAACGCGCCCATCTTTAACGTTGCGACCTATGGGATCGTTGGAGACGTGACGGAAGTCGTCCCAGCTCTGACAAAAAAGATTCGAGAGCTGCAGGGCTAACCCCGGCCAAGGTTTCGGTGCTCGTCTACGGCTGCTCTGAACTGATTGACTGCCGCACTTTGCGGTGTTGGGGGCGGTGTTAGGGACTGTCCCTAACAGCCGCCGCTGGGGCGCCAGAACGAGCGGCAGGCACCATCTTGTTTGTAGTACCGCCTTCAGGCGGGCCTTAAAACGTACGTTCTCGTCCAAACGAGCGTGGGTCGAGTAAATCGTTCGTTTTAAGGCCCGCCTGAAGGCGGTACTACAAACCGGGATTCTCCCTCAACTGACTGATCGGCGGGCGTTCTGTCTTGATTTTCTTGGGACACGGGATCTCTTCTGGCGCATTGAGATCTATCGTTATGGTCCCGAATCCCGGGCTGGCGGCGAGACGGGTGTAGCGGACATCATTGATCGTCACCACCGGTCCGCTCTCCATTTCAGTCACTTCAAACACCTCAAAACGCGCGAACTGCGTAAAGATTGCCCCGGGACATGAGGCCATGGCCGCTTGTGCGGCCGGGTGGGTCCGGTTGCGGGGTATCACCACGAATTCCGGGCTTCCGCTTGAAAGAGGAGAAACCCGGGCATAAACGATCTCTTCAGGCAAGTCCAGGTAGACATCCCAGTCAAACGGGTTGGCGGGCCGTGGTATGGCAGAAAGATCCTGGCGATTCGCCCACGGGTATTGGGATTGTATCTCCGGGTAGACTTGTCTGAGAGTCAGCCAGTGTGCGCCCGCCAGTATTCCCCAGTAGACGACCATCCCCGCCAAGGCAAGATGGCCCCAGGGAAGGGGGCGCCTGACGTGCTGTTTCATCCATATCACCAACACGATCCCCAGGATCCAGACGGTTGGAGAAAGCCACAGCCCAAGGCCAAAAGATCCGACGAGAACAACGAAAGACGCCCCTGCAGCCGCGACGGCCCAGAAAATGCGCGTCCGCCGGTTTTGCTTCCCGGCAAGGAAAACCGCTCCACCAAGCAGCAGCCACATATACGGGTCGACGATGAAGACGAGGTCGCCGTAATACCAGTGGTCCTGGAAAGGGAGAAATGGCCTCAGTCCGTAAGAGTTCGTCAGATCCAGAAGCGGGTGAGTAGCGGCGGTCAAACAGACGGCCAGACCCATTTGCCAGGGAGAGACCGCGTGTCCCCGGCAGCGAGCGACCAGCCAAAGTACGGCAACCATGGGCAGTGCGATGGCAACCGTTCCGAGTATGGAATGAGTGATACCCCGATGATGGGCAAGGTAATACAACTCCCCCCAGAAGCTGCTAATAACATCGAGATCCGCAACGTTGGCGACAACAACCAAAGACGCGGTTCCTCCTGGAACCTTGTCAGCCAGCCCAACACGTCCCAAGGATGCAGCCACAAGACTGTGGGTCAGATTATCCATCAGCTTCGTCATTGAGACGCGGTTTCACACCGCGAAGTTCCAGCAGCCAGCATCTCCCGCCAGATCGGCAAAAGAGCGGCCTTGAAGTGCGCGAAGTCCGCGAGGCCCAAACCGGGCCACTCGCTCACCGCGGTAGAATATACGGCATGCGGGCTCTTTTCATCAGGGAACATGGGGGTCTTGAAAAGGTCAGCTACGGCGAAGTACCTCCGCCAGAGTTGACGGACGGAAACATGGTGAGGGTCGCCACGCGGGCGGCGGCGCTGAATCATCTCGATCTGTTCGTGGTCCGAGGTCTTCCCGGAATTCAGCTCACCATGCCTCATGTCTTGGGCTCTGACGCATCTGGAGAGGTCGAGGCAGTCGGCTCTTCCGCCAAACGCTTCAAGGTAGGGGACAAAGTCATGCTGAACCCGCTCCTCTCCTGCGGGAAGTGCGAGTTTTGCTTGGCTGGAGAGCACAGTCAGTGCGTGAAGGTCGGAATTGTCGGGGAGCATTCGCAGGGCACTTTTGCAGAACAGTTTGTGGCGCCCGAGGAGAACCTCGTCTCCATTCCTCCCGGTAAAACATTCGAGCAAGCTGCTGCTTTCTCGCTGGTTTTCCAGACCGCGTGGAGAATGCTGACAACCCGCGGGCGCGTGCGAGCGGGCGAGGACGTCCTCATTCACGGGATCGGAAGTGGGGTCTCTACCGCCGCCCTTCAGATCGCTAAACTAAGCGGCGCCCGAGTGTTCGTGACCTCCTCAAGCGATGAAAAACTCGAGAAGGCTCGTGCCCTCGGGGCCGATTTCGGCTACAACTACACAAACACGGACGTGGCCGCAGAAGTGCTTCGCGAAACCGGCAAACGCGGCGTCGACCTAGTAGTCGACAGCGTGGGGCAGGAGACTTGGGCAGCCAGCCTCAAAGCGGTGCGACGAGGCGGACGAATTGTCACTTGCGGGGCCACAACCGGGCCTGATCCCGAAGCCAGCATTCACATGATCTTCTGGAAGCAAATTGAAGTAATCGGCTCCACGATGAGCAGTCAAAGCGAGTACCGGGAAGTAGTACGGCTGTTCGGGACAGGCCGGCTGTCACCAGTCATCGACCGCGTCTTCCCTCTCTCGCAAGGCGGAATAGCGCTCGAATGCCTGGAAGCCGGTCAACAGTTCGGTAAAGTGGTTTTAACGATTGGCGAGAACTAGCCACGGTGGGCGTGACGATCTTTCGGCGAATTGTTTGAGCCAGCCGAGCGATTAAGGCCCGCCTAAAAGACGGGGAAATTCAACCGTCGCCTGGGTCCCCCTGTTTGTAGTACCGTTTTCAGGCGGGCCTTAAATCGTTCATATTGCAACAATTGTCCGCTGGGCAACTGCCCGGCTAAAGCCGGTTCTACGAACAGAGGGTGCCTCCTGCTCATTCTGGCGCTCGAGGCGCGGAAGCTTGGGACAGTTCTTTGCCGATGTCTAGTTATCGCCTGCTGTTTCAGGGCGTTCCCAGACTCCAAATAATTCGGGCCGGAAAATTGCTGCTCCAGAGTCGGGCCACGATCAGTCTGCAGCAGCATGGACAGGATGGGCCAATCCGCGCAGCACTTTTCTCACATACCCTGACAAGCCCACTTCAGGTTCATTTGGATCGATCCAACGATACTCATCAGGTATCGACGTGTGTTGGAGCGAGGCTTCCACAACGTGAATGCGAATCCGGTGATGTGTGATCAGATGCGCGACTGTTTTGACCACAGTACCGACTTTCAGCAACAGCCCGTGCTCTTTCGCGAAGTGTTGTTCGAGATCCCGATCCGGTAGTCCGGTAATCCTTGGCAACTCCCATAAATCCCGCGGAAAAGGTCCGTCGCGGTTTACATGCATCAAAATCCGTTCCCCTTGTCGAAGCAGCACGACGACGCAATCGAGCACGACTGACGGGCGGGCGGGCCGCCGGCGGGGGAGAGAATCCTGCATTGAAAGGCGACGAGCCACACAAGAAGACGCAAGAGGACATCGCTCGCAATTTGAATTTCGCTGCGTGCAGACCGTCGCACCGAGTTCCATTAATGCCTGGTTGAAGTCTCCGACCCTGGCGACGACCGCCTGGTGGTTCACAACCTCGGTGAGCAGATCCCACAAAGCACGAGTGGAGTTCGACGTCCACGCAGCCATGAATCCGGTGTATCGAGCCAGAACCCGCCGCACATTTCCATCCACAACCGGGTAAGGAAGGCCGAATGCTATCGAGAGAATGGCTCCTGCCGTGTAACGGCCGATTCCGGGAAGAGCCAGAACGGCTCGATAGTCAGCGGGCAAAGTCCCGCCAAAACGAGAGCAGATGATTCGAGCCGCCTCATGCAGGTGACGGGCCCGAGTGTAGTACCCCAATCCGGCCCAAAGGGCCAGGACGTCCGCTTCGCGGGCAGTAGCCAGGGTTTGGACATCCGGAAATCTGCTCAGAAAGGCATTGAAATAGGGCACCACGGCCTTCACGGTTGTCTGCTGGAGCATGATCTCGGAAATCCAGACGCGATACCAGTGTGGATCATCGCGCCAGGGCAACGCCCGGCGGTTTCTGTCATACCAACTGAGAAGAGAACCGGCGAACTCCTGGGCAGGGACTGGAAGCGATTGGAATGAAGACATAAAACAAAGCTGTAAGAAACACGAAGAATTACGGTTCAGTCACTACTTCAGGAGCAGCTTGCCGATGGTGGCCAGTTGCATGTTGGAAGTGCCCTCATAAATCTTGCCGATCTTGGCATCGCGCAGATACTTCTCGACCGGGTAATCCCGTGTATAGCCGTAGCCACCGTAAATCTCCACAACTTGAGAGGCGACCTTCTCTGCAACGACGGCCGAGAAGTACTTGGCCATGGCCGCCTCTTTCACAAAGCTCTTGCCGGCATCCCTGAGCCGCGCCGCGTTGTAGACAAGGAGCCGCGCCGCCTCCAACTCCGTCGCCAACTCAGCAAGGGGGAAACTGACTCCCTGGAAATTGCCTATCGGCTGGCCGAAGGCCTGCCGTTCACGAGCATAGGCAATTCCGTACTCCAACGCGCCCCGCGCCAGGCCGATCATCTGGGCTCCGATGCCAATCCTGCCTTCATTCAGAGTTTCAATAGCGACTTTGTAACCGCTTCCCACCGGGCCGAGAACGTTATCTTCGGGGACTTCACAGTTATCAAGCAGCAATTCGCAGGTAGACGAAGCCCGGATGCCAAGCTTATCTTCCTTTCTGCCCACCGAGAATCCGGGGAAATCCCGCTCGATCAGAAACGCCGTTATGCCCTTGTAACCCTGGCTAGGGTCCGTATTGGCAAAAACAATGAAAAGCGACGCCTCCTGGCCATTCGTGGTCCAGAGCTTGCGGCCGTTAAGGATGAATTTGTCCCCTTCTTTGCGGGCCCTTGATTCCAAGGCAAAGGCATCACTGCCCGAGGAGGCTTCCGACAAAGCATAGCTGCCCACCCATTTGGTGGCCAGGAGGGGGAGATACTTGTCCTGCTGTTCGCGACTTCCCCACCTCATCAAGGCGTTATTGACCAAGGTGTTCTGAACGTCAACGATGACTCCGGCGGAGGGATCCACACGACTCAATTCCTCCACCGCGATGATCGACATGAAAAATGTCGATTCCGAGCCTCCCAGGCGCTCCGGGATCTGTATCCCCATCAGACCGAGCTTAAAAAAGTCGTCGATCAGCTCTGGTAAGAAGTGGGCCTTCTGATCCATTTCCGCTACATGCGGGCGGATTCGAGTATTGGCGAACTCCGATACCGTTTCGCGGAAAAGCAGTTCTTCTTGCGACAGTTCGGTGAGTGGACTCTGGATTAGCGGAGATTCAATCATGACGGGGCTTGCATTCCTTTGGCTAGAGCTCTTTGTTATCATAAGCTCACACGGAGATGCTTACAACCGGCACGGAAAGCAGATCCTGAATCGGTACGGATACATGATCAGAATCTTCAGAAAACGGGAAGAACTTCCGAACATCATCCGCGAGGTGACCGACACCTATTCCGAGAAGGATGTCTGCCTGCATCACCTGGACGACGCTCCCCTGCCAAGCGAGGATGTGGTCATCGCGATCCTCGGAAAACTTCGCATCGTCCTGTATCCCGGGTACTTCGGCAAAGAGTACATCCACAAAGGGGGCATTAACTACTACGTGGGTGAACTTCTTTACGAAGTTTTTGAGCTCCTGAGCGAAGAGATTTACAAAGCTTTTCGCCAGCAGTGCGGACACCGGGTCGGCGGCTACTGCGACGAGTGTCAGGAAAGGGCCGAGGAATGTTGCCTGAAGCTGATGCGAATGGTTCCGGGGCTCAGGAGGATCCTGGCGCTTGACGTGCAAGCAGCAATTGACGGCGACCCTGCCGCCAAGAGCTGCGATGAAGTCATCTTCAGCTATCCGGGCATAATGGCCATCACTATCTACAGGATCGCTCACGAACTTCACCGGTTGGGCGTTCCTTTGATACCGCGAATGATGACTGAGTACGCGCACCGGAAGACAGGAATCGACATTCATCCGGGTGCCCGGATCGGCAGAAGGTTCTTCATCGACCACGGTACGGGAGTGGTTGTGGGTGAGACGACCGAGATCGGTGACAACGTAAAGCTCTATCAGGGAGTCACTCTCGGAGCACTCAGCTTTCCCAAAGAAGGCGCCAGCGCGATGCGTGGAAAGAAGCGGCATCCGACCATCGAGGACAACGTGATTGTCTATGCCGGCGCAACCATTCTCGGCGGCGAGACGGTGATTGGTCACGACTCGGTGATCGGCGGAAACGTTTGGCTGATTCACAGCGTACCGCCGTGGACCAAGGTGATGATCGAGATGCCTAAGCTGCGCATTAAAACAAATGAATGATTGGTGATGCGAGGGGCCATTTTCGATCCGTTTCCGGGACAAAGCTCTCCTTAGAACGCCTTAAGTTGAATTAACCGAAAAAGAAGGTGTGAACATGGAAACTCGCAGGGAGTCGAGTGCCGTTTACGCATTGGGCTGCGTCAAAGCGGGCAACTATTTCCTGTTAACCAAATTCGACCAAAGCTACAGGGTCGAGACAGAATATGTCCCGGTTTTTCGGACCTTGACCGAAGCTGAAATGGAATTGCGCTTAACGGGCCACCGAGGCTTGAGTGTGCTGAGTTTTAATTCGGTAGAAGATTTGCAGCGAAAAAGCCCGAGTTGTCCTGTCCGATATGAGTTTGATCTGTTGCTGGCCAACGGCCGAACAGGACATGTCTGAATAGGCGGGATACAGGTAAACACAGCATTTGACGGCGCCGGATCAGGGCACTAGACTTCCTTGCCATGGACCGACTACGCCGATCGTCTTTACCTGTTAGCACCGTAATTCTGCTTGCGTGTTGGTCGTTTGTTTTGGGGCAGCAGCGACCCCTGGTCACCGAATCAGCAGACACCGTCGCCGAGAAGCACCTCCGATTTGAGCTGGGGATGGAGGTGCTGAGGGATGCGCTGTTTCCTCTTTCCGGGCTGAAAGGGAACCTGACCCGCTTCGGAGTGTTCGGCCTTCGATATGGGCTCGGCCCTGGAGCTGAACTTCAGCTGAGCGGAGTCGCGCACAACTACCTGAGCATCAAGCAGCGATTTCCCGCCCCTCATTCAACGCTGCTCGACATTTCCGGCAATTCCACCAGTGATTTCGGCGACCTCGCCCTGGGCGCCAAGGTGCGCTTCCTGAGCGAGCGAGAGACTCGACCGGCCGTCGGTTTTCGTTTTGCGGTTGAACTTCCCAACGCTTCCAATGAATCCGGATTGGGAAACGATGAAACCAATGCCTACGCCGCATTCCTTATCAGTAAGACGTTGGGGAAGATGAGTTTTACCGGCAACCTGGGTTTGGCGATCCTCGGGGACCCGTTGGATACGGCCTCACAAGATGATCTGTTCACCTACGGGCTTTCAACGACTTACCAGATCTCGCCGACTCTCAACCTGGCAGCCGATTTCTACGGACGCGAAGGGCCTGGAGGCATCGGCACGGAGGAACAGACTCGTTTGCGCGCCGGGGTTCAGATCAAGGCTCGCAGTTTCGTCTGGGATGCCGGATTGTTCGCCGGGTTCCGGTCGACTGATCCATCCTGGGGCCTGGTTTTAGGCATATCTCGCGAATTCACTATCGATTAGCCGGAGGATGGCGAAAGTGCTACACTCCCAGCCATGAACCGCGAAATCGAATTGCTGCTGAGGATTCTAGACGAAGCATACGAGAGGCAGTCCTGGCACGGGCCAAATCTCCGGGGAAGCCTGCGCGGGGTCACGGCGGATAAGGCGGCATGGCGGCCCGCACCGGACGCACACAACATCTGGGAGCTGGCCCTTCATGCGGCTTACTGGAAATACGCGGTTAGACGGCGCCTGAGGGGCGACAAACGCGCTTCGTTTCCACTTAAAGGGAGCAACTGGTTTCCGAGACCGGAAACCGTGACCGAGTCGGCCTGGCGGGATGACCTGCAGCTGTTGAAAGATGAACATCTGAAGCTGCGCGAGGCGATCGCAGGGCTGGCGCCAGAACTTCTCGACCAACCGGCGCCGGGCGGCAAAATCAAATACGCACGGCTGATTTACGGAATCGCGGCGCATGATATTTACCACGCCGGACAGATCCAACTGCTGAAACGCCTGGCCGGAGCCTGATCGGCTGGGCCCGGTGCTGGACTCCGGGTTTGCAGTACGGCCTTCAGGCGGGATTTAAATCGAGCACCCGGCTACAAGTGGCCTGTGGGCTAACTGCCCGGCTAAAGCCGGTACTACGAACAGGGTTCACGAAATTCCAGCCGTTTATTTATCAATCACTTACAACTGGGCGAGAATACCGGTTCGTAAAGTAACCTAAGTGCTTTAGTTTCATCCTTTTGCAGGATCGCAAAGGCGCTCTTGAGCCAATTTTACCCCTTTTTTGAGGCCACTTTTGGGCGATTCCGTATTTTCGTCAAGCATCGAGCCCGTCCAGACCTGTCGTCCTGCTCCCTGACCGCCATCAGGCCGCTCGCGGTCGCAATAGAGGTCCCGTCAGGACCGACACGTTTATAGAAGCGACCAAGGCTTAAGACCCAGGTCCGTAGGACCGGCACGTGAACTCGCTTCACCGCCTCCTCACCTGTCAGTCTCTGCCGGCAAGGCCGCTCTTGCAGCTCGGGCTCAGCTGCCAGTCACGTGTCGGTCCTTACGGACCTGGCTCAAAGCCTTCACGGGATTCTATAAACGTGTCGGTCCTGACGGACCTTTAGTCAGAAGGAAAAGTCCAAATGGTCGAAATGGGGATGCTAGCGAGGCACCAGGGCCAGGACCTATCTCTTTTTGAAAGGACCTATTTTGTGAAGCCCTAGACTATGAACAGAACGGCGCCTGCTGCTGGTTCTGGTGTTCCGGCGGCCGGGAGGTTAGGGACAGTCCCTGAGGTTGACGCTCGACGACATCGGTTCGAAAGACAGGGCGATTTCGGCGATTGTTGACGGCTACTCCACGGCTCGCCCCTTGGCCGACTGTCCTTCGTGGCCGATCCAAACTGTCTGGATGTTCACGAATTCGCGGATACCGAATTCTGACAGCTCGCGGCCGTAGCCGGACCTCTTGATGCCGCCAAAAGGCAGTCTCGGATCGGACGCCACCAGGCCGTTTATGAACACCTGCCCCGCCTCTATCTCCCGCGCCCGCTTGCGTGCCTTGTCCAAATCTGTTGTCCAAAGGCTGGCGCCCAGCCCAAAGCTGGAATCATTCGCAACCCGAATCGCTTCATCCACATCGGCGACTTTCATCAAGGCTGCCACCGGACCAAAGACTTCTTCGCGTCCCGCCGGCATCGAGGGAGAAACATTAATCAGGACAGTCGGAGCATAGTAAAACCCTTTTCCAGGGAGACGACTGCCGCCAACCAAGGCTTCGGCCCCTTGCTTGATCGATTCATCGACCTGCTGCTGAATTGTCTCCCGCAGATCCTTGCGCGCCAATGGACCGATTTGAGTTTCCCGATCCATGGGGGGACCTACCCGCAAGTGTTCGACCGCCTCCACGAAACGTTGAACGAATTCCGGAAAGATACTTTCGACCACGATGAACCTCTTGGCCGCGATACAACTCTGACCGGTATTCTGGAATCGCGCTTTGACGGCCGTAGCGACGGTGACTTCCAAATCGGCGTCTGGGAGGACAATAAACGGGTCCGATCCGCCCAGTTCCAGCACACTTTTCTTGATAGCCCGCCCGGCAGCCGCCCCGACTTGACTCCCGGCATCTTCACTGCCGGTCAGGGTAACAGCGGCGATTCGATCATCCTCGATCAAACGGGAAACCTCAGAACCGGGAACCAGGATGGACTGGAACGTGCCCTCCGGGAATCCGGCGTCACGGAAAGCCTCGGCAATGTTCAGGCTGCACCCGGGGACATTCGAAGCGTGTTTGAGTACGGCGGTATTTCCGGCCATCAAAGCGGGAGCGGCAAAACGAAAGACCTGCCAGAAGGGGAAGTTCCACGGCATGACGGCGAGAATGGTCCCGAGCGGCACAAACTGTACGTAACTCTCGGAGGCCGCAGACGGAGCCGGACGGTTGGCAAGGATCTCGGGCGCGTTCTCAGAGTAATACTCGCAGTTCCAGGCACACTTCTCGATCTCTGCCTCTGCCTCGGAAATCGGCTTGCCCATTTCAGAAGTGATGACGGAGGCCAGGCGTGTCTTTCTTTCCCTCAGCAGCGCCGCGAGCGCCCTCATCGGTTTCTGGCGCTCGACTATCGAGGTTCGTTTCCAGGCCGAAAAAGCACGCTGAGCCTGGCTGAGAACACGATCGACCTCAGCATCGTCTGTCAGTTCGTATACCCCGATCGTCTCTTCAGTAGCGGGGTTGATTGCCTCGATGGTTTTGCTCCGGGTTTTGCTCATGCCTTGTCTCAATGATATCAAGTGCGCGGAAACAGATTTACCCAGATTTACTGAGTACGTTGATCTAAAAGGACTTCGCACCGTACACTGACTTGATGGCAGAAGAATCGAGCATGCCGACGGCCCAGGAATTTCGGCGAGTCATGAGCTATTTCGTTACCGGCATCACCGTGGTCACCGCTGTGACCCCGGAAGGGCAGATTTACGGAATCACCGTCAACTCATTTACGTCAGTTTCGCTCGAGCCTCTGCTTGTCCTCATATGTCTTGACAACCGTCTGAATGGGTTTTCCGCCTTTCAGGTGGGTGGTGCTTTCGGGGTCAGCATCCTGGCCGAGGACCAGGAGGACGTGTCGCGCTATTTCGCGCGCCGCGGCGTCGAACGGCCGGAGGGAGTCTATTTTGAGGGAATCACGGGAGTTCCCTTGATTGCTGGCAGCCTTGCCACCCTTGAATGCGAGGTTGTCGAGGTTTTCCCGGGCGGAGATCACACGATTTTTCTTGGCGCCGTCAAAGCGTGCGATTTACGGCCGGAAGCGGAAACAAAAGGCGCCCTGGTCTATTTTCGGAGCCGTTACCATCGTCTCGCCGCCCAGAAATGAAGCGGTAGGCAAGAATCGAGCGCTCCCGACTGCGAAGGGACAGGCGTTTCCAAGCCTCTCTTAAGTCGCTATTCCGACAAGAAATCGAGAACGAGCGCGTTGAAATCATCCGCACACTCGTACTGCAACTCATGCCCGCATTGTTCGAGAATCTTTACTTGCAGCCGCGGATTGAGACTTCGGGCAAAAGCGGTATTGGAGGGAGGAATCAGCCAATCGTTAGCGCCGTGGATCACCAGGGTCGGAACTGCGAGTCTTGGTAGTTCGTCCTCCAGCAGTTGCAGAGAGTCTGACCTGATTCCGAACAGATTCAGGTGATTTCGGGCGACCGCCCTGACCACCTTCCGAACACCCGGAAGATACAACCGCTCCTGGGTCATTCCAACCCATTCCGGGGTGCGCTTTTCGGGTCGCGAAATCACCCGCCTGGAAATAAGTTGGAGTGCTTTCCGGCTCAGGCGAGCAGCCCTGAAACTAATGTAGGGAAGCGTCATCAGGCGCAACCAGAAGGAGACTTCGGGACCCAGCCCCGAGCTTCCGGCTAACACCAGGCGGCCGACGCGCTCAGGGTAAAGCACCGCAAATCGCAGTGCGACGGCACCCCCCCAGGAGTGACCCACCAGGTGACTCCGCCCCAGTCCCAGGGCGTCCAGAAAGTCCTGGAGAAAACCCACGAAGCAATCAAGCGAATAAGAGACGGCTGGTTTGTCGGTGTACCCGTGACCTATCAGATCCGGTGCGTAAACCCGATGCCGGGCGGCCAAGGGCGCCATGTTCAAGCACCAACTGTTGAGGTAGCTGCCCAGTCCGTGCAGCAGAACCACGGGCGAGCCGCCGTCCCCCAGTTGCCAGTAGCGTGTCCGCACGTTTCCCGCTTGAATGTAGTGATCTTCCAAGCAGTGCCACGAGCAGGGGTTGCCTGGCCGTTCCTTTTCCTCGACAGTGGTCATGTCGCGATTATGGCATGAGATGGGAGCATTGCGCTGGGTGAAACACTCCAACAGCCTTCATAGGGTGGATTCGAAACCCGCCCTGCGAAGGCTAAAGGCGGTTTGGTGTGCACAGGGTTTCACGAAATTCCAACCCTTTATTTGTCAATCACTTACGGGCCTGCCGGAATGCTGTTTCCTAAAGTGACTTAAATGTTTTAATTTCAGCCTGTTTGCAGGAGCAGATAAGGCGCTTTTCGGCCAATTTTACCCCCTTTTGAGGCCACTTTAGGCGATTCCGTATTTCGTCAAGCATCGAGCGCGTCCAGACCTCTCATCCTGCTCCCTGATCGCATCAGGCCGGTGCTGGTCGCATCAGAGGTCCGTCAGGACCGACACGTTTATAGTAACGATCGAAGGCTTAAGACCCAGGTCCGTAGGACCGGCACGTGAACTCCTACACCGCCTTCTCACCTGTCAGCGTCTGCCGGCAAAGGCCCTTTTGTCGCTCGGGCTCAGCTGCCAGTCACGTGTCGGTCCTGACGGACCTGGGTCAAAGCCTTCACGCGTCACTATAAACGTGTCGGTCCTGACGGACCTCCAGTCAGAAGAAAAAGTCCAAATGCTCGAAATGGGGACGCTGGCCAAGCATTAGGGCCAGGACCAATCTTTCTTGAAAAAACCTATTTTGTGAAGCCCTATTTGGTGTGCAGGTGCGACCGGCGCTCACTATTGCGCCTTCAAAACCAGCACCGCATCCTTCTCATATGGCGATTCGATCTCGAGCACCAACTCGGAGCCCAGGGTCGTCGCTTCTGAATCCTGGTTTGTCACCGGATTAAACCACGACGCTTGGTAAGTTAGCTGCCTGGGGTTGCGAAGTCGAACTGCACCCTTCACCGGGACGTAGACAAGCAGCGTGCTGGCATCATCATTTCCC
>Ga0116188_1001910_pt1 | contig 17126 bp, 8 predicted proteins | sample AD_JPNTR2_MetaG_FD_89807 | JGI IMG/M metagenome (GOLD analysis project Ga0116188, IMG submission 89807) | Active sludge microbial communities of municipal wastewater-treating anaerobic digesters from Japan - AD_JPNTR2_MetaG | ecosystem: Engineered > Bioreactor > Anaerobic > Digestate | place...
ACTCGACTGGCTCCAGTTTTTACCTGGAAAAAGAGAAAGTAGAAGATACATCGGTGAATATGTTCTCACCCAGAATGATATAGAATCAGAAGGAAGATTTGAAGATATTGTTGCATATGGCGGATGGACTATGGATGACCATAATCCAGCAGGTTTTTACTCTGTCAGTATCAATGCACCCTGTAATATCTTTTATCCTGCCCCATCTCCATATGGAATTTCGTATCGCTGCCTTTATTCAAAAAATATAAAAAACCTTATGTTTGCCGGAAGAAATGCAAGTTGCACGCACATTGCAATGAGTTCAACAAGAGTAATGGGAACCTGCAGTAGCATGGGGCAAGCAGCAGGCACCGCAGCAGCAATTGCAGTTAAAAATTCTATTCTTCCCTGTGATGTAAAAAAACATATTGATGCTCTTCAACAAACCCTTCTTTATGATGATGCATATATACCATGGGTAAAACAAAGATTTTCACGCAATTGCATTGAGGCAAAACTTACATCATCATCAGGAAATCCAGAACCAGTGCGAGACGGCATCAATAGACCTGTTGGCAACGACCCACATTGCTGGCAGTGCAGTGAAAATGACTGGATTGAATATCAATTAAACAAAGTAAATCCTGTAAACAGAATAACCCTTATCCTCGATAGCGGACTTGATAAACTTATTGCTATGAGTCATCTTCAAAAGGATAACCAATTAACTGATATGCCTGAAACAATGCCTCGTAATTTTAGGATAGAAGGCAAAATCAAAAATAAATGGCATATTCTGTCTCGTGTAGAAAATAATCATCAGAGATTGTTCAGATGCGAGATAAACAAAGAATTAAGCGGTATCCGGTTTGTCCTTGAAAAAACATATGGCTCAAAAAAATCCCGTGTATATGCATTTTATTTTGAGTAAACTATCTATCTAAGCCCTATACTCATCCTCAGGATAAGTATTACATCATCTATATCAGTGATACCATCATTGTTTGTATCAGATGTTTTTAAGTCAAATGGTTCAAGCCCAATGGCCATTCTTAGACATAGTATTACATCTGTTATATCAATTACTCTATCAGCAGAAATATCCCCTGATTCTGCATGTTCAAGGGATACATTTACAACATTAAGAAAACCTGAATCAACACTGATATTTTCAAGAGTTTCTGGATAATGATAGGCAGAAGAAAACCTTACATTATATCTGCCCTGAGGAAGTAATCTAAAAAATCTTCCTGTTTGTTTTTCTGAAAAAACAAACGAATTATCAAAATCTCTTTCTGAAATTTCAACCTTTGTCTGTAGAGGATACCCTTCTTTACACTGAACAACTCCGCATATTCCAGTAAAACTCTCGGTAATCAATCCAATAATAGCATCTTTGTTATATGTCCAGTATGTGTATGGCGATGCAGGGAAAAAACTATTGCTCAATTCAACCGTGATTTCTCTGCATTGCTGAAAATAATTCATATAATCCTGCCTTCCACCAGTAATTCTATACCACTGATATCCATTTGTAATGCCATTGTTAAGATCATCCATATATTGTCCTGGGCTATTCAAATGGACTGTATCAACATAATGCCTGCTTATACTGATAAACCAATCATTGTCAGGGTGCAATCTTTCAAATGTATCCCATGGATAATTAACCACCTCAGCACCACAATGAAAATTTGCAGATAATATTGGCTTTATTATGCTTGCAAAATCCATCATTGCAGTTGTCTCTGGTTGATACTGATTGCCATCAGGATATTCCCCTTCTGCAGGATCAGGAAAATTGCGGTTTAAGTCCACGCTATTTGCATTATATCTTCTTGCGCCAAAAACCGTCTCATCACCAGCCCAGTATGTCCCATCAGGATTGGAAAGAGGATTTATCCAGATTTCTGTCCTATCAACAATACTGGTTACAACAGAATCAATTCCATAATTTGACAGGAGAAAATCAATAAAATAGAGCATCATCACATAACCAACAGGTTCATTTCCATGAATTGTTGAGCTTAAAAATACTCTTGGCTTGAAAAAATAATCTGTCTGACCTGTGATTTTTAAACACAAGATTTTCCTGCCCTGGACACTTGTACCAATATCCTGTAAACTGCATATATCCGGGTAGGATGCCTGAAATTGATTCATCCTTTCAATGTATTCAGGATAAGAAGGATACTCGGTATTTGTGGTTTCGAATGAAAATTTTGCTGCGGCATTATGTGCAACCATAAAACCAGGGTGTTCAAGAACATCATAGGGAATATCAAGAGAAACAAATCTTCTAAACTCTTTTTCGTTTGCATAGGCATAAATCCATTCGGATGTTACTTTTGATATTGAAACTATCTTTGAAATCTCATTTACAAGGGATGTGTTTGCTGGATTTTGAAACCTGAAATAAACCTCTCCCATCACACTGAAATAATCATCCTCTGTTGCTGGATAAACACCCTTAACTAAGAGAATAATAGCCAGCATCAGTATTAAGCTTCTCATCTTTTTCTCCAGTACACCCGAACATTGAATCCAAACTGATATTCAAGAATAACCCTAAAAGAATAATGAAACATCGGGTGTTTCATTCAATAATGGATTATTTTAATACACAATCTTTATTTTTTGTAGACCTTCTGCGGGGATATAAATCTACCAGATAAAACTGAAATTAGTGATTTATCGCTTTCAATACACACAAACAGAAGTTACTTTTATTCTGAAAGCAATCCACAATCTCATCAAATGAAAATAATTCTATAATTTATAGAATTAGTTGTCTGTTATATATCAAATCTATTTATAGTTTCTTGTGGCATAACCACCAATCATAACCCTCAATCTCGCCCTTTTTTGCTTTTTCTTTTCTTTCCTTCGCGCTTTTAGCATCTGCGGGCGGTGGAATAATTACATGATCTTTAATCAATTCGTTATTTGGCCAATTGGCTGGCATAGAAACCCTGTTTTTATCCGCAATCTGTATTGCCTCTACAATCCGTAAAATCTCGTCCATGTTTCTTCCTAATTCCTGTGGATAATACAGGATAACCCTTATCTTTGCTTTGTCATCAACAACAAACACTGCCCTGACAGTATTTGTCCCTTTCCCTGGATGAATTAATCCGAGAGTCTCTGCAACTGCCCCTGTATCAGCAATAATGGGAAACTGAATCTCAACCTTAAGATTTTCTTCTATCCATTCTTCCCATTTTATATGAGAGAAAACCTGATCAATACTCAGTCCTATAAGTTCGCAATTTAATGATTTGAATGCGTCATATCTTTTCTGAAAAGCAACAAATTCCGTAGTACAAACCGGAGTGAAATCCGCAGGATGACTGAAAAGAACAAACCATTTTCCTGAAAACGCTTTTGGTAATTCCATTACTCCATGAGTTGTCTGTACCTTCAATTCAGGAAAGTTATCTCCAAGCAACGGCATACTCTTTCTTTGCTGGGAATTTTCCATATTTAACCCCCTTTTGTTATTCCTTTCAATTCTACGGTTTATATACAAATCATGATTAAAAAAGAATCCAGCGTCTCTCTCCGCGGGTCCAAAAACCATTTCAAATATATACTTCCCTACCATCGTAAAACTACCTAAGGTGGACCCGGCCGGATTTGAACCAGCGACCAACGGATTATGAGTCCGCTGCTCTAACCGCTGAGCTACGGGTCCAGTATATAAAGTTTACTCGAAATACCAAGATTTGTAAAGTCAATACAGATTGATTTCAATCTATAAAAACCATTACGCACCAATTAAAATCCCACAACCTAATGCACAATAATCTATCCCCCGTTTTCAACAGTGTTAAAAAAAGATAAAAAGATTATTCTTACCTGACAGTTAACACGGCAAAAATACCCTGAAGAATTACGACTGATAACCTACTATGATAAACAGCAGGATTGGGCCCCATGAAAATTCAACGATTCCGTGATTCCTACTTTCAAAGGTCTCTGTTTTGATTTGCAAAAATTTTATCTGTATGCTGCTGCTTAAATTATAAAACTATGATGAAAGAAGAACAGAGGAATGTTTTTCTTTTATCTCTTTTTTTATTGTTTATGTGTGTATATACTCAGACCGCTTCCATAATATGAATCATAAATATGTTGATAAACCTGATCACATTTTTGATTATACATTTCATTGGTAAATACAGATGGAAGGTTTTCGAGTATTTCCTCAATACATAATCTAACAGATGCACGCGCTTGTTGTTTCTTTCTCCAATCAAGAATAAGTTTTTCTGATTTCAGTTTCTCCAAAAGGTCATGTGCTATTTTTTTTATTGACAGGATTTCTTCTTTCGTCATTTGGAGTGATGGATTCGTCAACAGATCATATATTGCAAGTTCTTCTTCTGACAAATTTTCTGAGAGTGCTCGCTGTTCCTCTTTGTTCAAATTATTAACAAATTCGAGCAATTGTCTATAATATTCTTCCACATTCATTGCCCCTGCATTATATTCATCAATCAATCGCTGAAACTTTTGCAAAAAATCAATACGGGATTTATTAAGCATATATAAAGCATTCAATTCCACTTCAATTGCTTTTTTTAATTGTTCTGCCAGTATTCGCTTCCGTCCTTTTTTAAACTCCTTCTGTAATTTATTAATATCTATCTTACTCAAATCAAGTATTTTGCCTGCTTTATATTCCTGCGGGTTCTCTTTAATACCGTTATATCTCGTTTCAACTTTTATTGATTTATCAAGTAATTGTGAAACTTTATAACATACATCAGAAATATTAATCACAGGAGATACTGAACCTAATTTATCCACAAGAACCTGTAATATCCTGATAACTGGCTGGAATTCACCAGCAGATTTATCCGGCAATATTGATTTATAGATCTTTTGAATGATTGTATTTTTCTCTTTAAGTATAATCTGCCTTTTTTCATCTTCTAATATACATTCAATAGCATTATCAATTAGATTTATACATTTGAATCCTTCTGTTTCTATTATTGTAGATAATAATATTCCCCACTTATCCAATAACCCTGTTATTTCATGAATATCTTTGCGAAGTTGCTCTATCAATCGGGATTTTTCAATAATAGGTATATCAATTCCACTTTCTTCTCTCCCCGGGAGAAAGTCCGGGGATGAGGGTGCTCCGCACGCATATATAGCCATTGCCTGATTCAGGCTATAAATCAAGCCAATATAATCCACTATCAATCCATTCATCTTATTTTCACCAAAAACCCTGTTAACACGGGCAATGGTCTGCATAAGAGTATGATTTTTCATTGGCTTATCAAGGTAAATTGTAGAACAGCAAGGAGCATCAAATCCCGTCATCCACATAGCACAAACAAAAACAATTCTTAATGGGTCTTCAGGATCTTTAAATTTTTCATCAAGGTCCTCGTTATTCATTCTTTTTCTATGAGGTATTATATCAACTCCTTTTGCTTTCAGGTCCTCGATCTCGTTTTGTGATTGAGAAACAATAACTGCCATATCTGTCTGCTTCATATACTTTATATTATTGCCTATATCTTCTTTGACCCTATTATCAATTGCTCTTGCCTGCTCCTTCTGTAGTTTTTCTAAATACTCGTTCCAGTATTTACGAACTTTATCATACATTTTTACAGCAGTTGCTTTATCAATAGAAATGACCATTGCTTTCCCCATAAAACCACGATTCATAAAATGCACAACAATATCTCTGGCAATATCTTCAAGGCGGTCTTCACGAGTAATCAACTGGTATTCTCTTGAAAATTCTCTTTCAAACCGTTGTTCCTGGGCAGGGTCAAGTTCTGCTTCTTCTAAAATACGTTGAATGTCCTCATTCAAATTCAAGTTCACCAGTTGGACCTTTGGCTTACGATTTTCATAATAAAGTGGTAATGTTGCCCTATCTTCTACTGCCTGTTTAAAGTTATACATACTGATATAATCCCCGAAAACCTCTTTTGTTTTCTCTTCTCCAGCAATAAGTGGTGTTCCGGTAAATGCAATAAATCCAGCATTTGGCAATGCATTTCGCATATTCATTGCAAAAACATCATACTGGGTTCTATGTGCTTCATCTGTTATAACAATAATATCTGAACGATCTGAAATAACAGGATGTATTTTGCCGTTTTCTGTTCTGAATTTTTGAATTGTTGTAAAAATATAACGATGATTTTCTCTTAACAATTGTCTTAAATATTCGCTTGATTCAGCCCGTTCCCGTTGTCCCTGAATAATACCTGAACGAGCAAACCGTTTATATGTCTGTTCATCAAGATTGTTTCTATCAGTTACAATTACAAAGGTCCAGTTGCCAGGGATTTTCCTTAAAATTTTCTGTGAGAAAAAAATCATTGATTCTGTTTTACCTGCGCCCTGAGTATGCCAGAAAACCCCCAAACGCCTATGCGATACACCCTCGCCTTGTGTTCCTTTCCTATGGGAGAGGGGAGGGGTGAGGGTTTTAATGAATCGTTGAATTGCGTTTTCCACTCCAAGATATTGATGATTTTTGGCAACAATTTTAATCAGCCCTCTATCCTCCCTGAATATAGTATAGTTTTCAAGAATATCAAGAAATCTGGATTTTTCACAAACCCCTTTGATAATCGTATCAAGAGAAATAATTCCTTTCTCTCCTTCATCATTGATTCTTTTCCATTCATTGAAATGATCCCATTCAGCAGAGATTGTTCCAACACAACTTTGACTTCCATTAGAAAGTATAATTATTCCGTTATACCAGAATATCTGGGGAATGGTTGCTTTATAATCCCGCAAATTCTCGTCATATGCTTTTTTAAGATTGCGATGAGATGCTTTAAGTTCCATAAAAAGAAGAGGAATACCATTAACAAATCCTACAAGGTCTGCTCTTCTGGTGTACATTTCACCTGAAATCCAGAATTGAGAAGCAAGAAAAAAATCATTGTTTTCTATATTATCCCAATCAATAATTTTTACTCGCTCTGAAACATGTTCGTTTTTATCATTAAGATAAGAAACAAGAATCCCATTTTTAAGAGAATCAAACACTTCACGATTAGCAGCAACTATTCCCTGCAAACTCCTATCCATAGTAAACATCTTTATTGCTTCATCAAGGATGGTTTCAGAAATACCAGGATTAATTTTCTTCAGTGCTGGTTTGAGTCTTGAAATTAAGACAACATCTGCTTTTGTCTCTCTGCCAAGATATATCTTATTTACCCCTTCTCCCTCTGGGAGAGGTGCTCGGGATGAGGGTAAATCCCCAAAGGATTCATGAAAACATTCCTGAACAGCCCAGCCCAGTTGGCGGAATAAATCCATTGCTGGTTTTTCAATAAGTTCTGACTCTGAATATTTATTGTTTTTTTGTGGCATAATTACGCCAGTAAATTTAATATTACTCTAATCATAATTTCTTTTTCCAATGGTTTACTTATGGCAATCATCAATGTTAAAACAACAAGAGAATTATTATCAATGCGCTTCGAACCATCTTTACAAAATAATATACCATTTTTTTGTAAAAAATAGATAAAAAGTGCGGCAGCAATTCTTTTATTCCCATCAACAAAACTATGATCTTTAACAATGAAATATAAAAGATTGGCTGCTTTTTCTTCTAAAGTAGGGTAAACGTCTTTCCCATCAAATGTCTAATAAATTGCTCCAAGTGAACCTCTGAAACTTCTATCCTTTTCCTGTCCAAATAGTGAAGAAAGATTAAACTTTATTTTCATCTCGTCAATAATTTTCCGGGCTTCTCTATAAGTAAGTTTAAATTTCTCCTGTTCAGTTCCTTTTGGTACAGTCAATTTTTGATGATCATAGTCATCCAATATATCAAGTGCTTTTGAATATTCGGTTATAACTCTGATGAAATTTTTTGTTTCCTCAGATACATTCTCGAGGGCAATAATATTATCCAGAAGATTTAAAGATTTTTTCAATTCAAGATATTTATATTCAGCCAGTTTTAATCTGTTTTCATTGATTGTATATCCATCAATCAAGTGTTTTTTTAGTATGTCAGTTGCCCAGATACGAAATTGAGTCCCCTGTTTAGAATTAACTCTATATCCAACAGATATAATTACATCTAAATTATAGAATTTTGTATCATACACTTTTCCATCAGAAGCAGTTATTCGGAAATTCCGAATAACTGAATTTTCCGCCAATTCCCCTTCTTTAAAAATATTCTTTATGTGTTCATTGATGGTGGGAATGCCTTTGTTGAATAATTCTGCCATCTGTTTTTGTGTTAGCCAAACGGTTTCTGCTTTTAATCTAACTTCTAACTTATTTTTATATAAGATGATTTGTCCACCTGCTATTTCGTTTGCTTTTTGTATACTTTTATTCATTATGATTTTTCTTCTCTTATTTTAATGTCCAATTCTGACACATCCAATTCACCTGATATGAGTTTGGGAAGTAATAGGTCCCGAGTTGTTCTTAATACTTTATTTACTTTTTGCAGAACAAATATTTTATTAAGTAAAGGTAATACGAGTTTTCCAAAATTTTCTATTGTGTTTTTGGTAGGAACTATAATTTTTATTCTTTCTAATCCGTCGTTCGTTAGTGACATTTGAGTAGCCCCAGTACAAAATTGGTCTTTCTTTTGATGAAATTCATCAGAATTAATAGTTAAATAAATAAAAGGAAAACTAAATTCGCTTGTTTTGAAACCAGCAAAACCAGAAGAAAGGATTGAGTTATTTGCAATATCCTCGTTAACTTTTGTAAATCCCAAAACCTTATAAGTATCTTTCATCCTCGCAAACCATACCGAGAACAATAATGGTTGTTTCTGCGCTCTGCTTGGTTTATCCTTGTAAGAAACTAAAATTCCTTCTTTTATAATATTGATTCCCTCTACATTCGCTGTGGCAAAATATTCTTTTTTACCTTCATAATCAGAAATACTTTCATTAACAAAATTCCAACCATTATTTTCCATAATGCTTTTAACTTCCCATCCTTCAGGAATTTTACCTAATTCTGAATCTATCATTTTGCCACCAGACGACTTATACCCCCTCCCTGACAAGGGAGGGAAGGGGTGGGTTGGAGGGAAGGGGCGGGTTTTCTCTCTATTCCTAACAACCCTAACTAAATCTATGTAAACCCCTTCAGGATTGGATAAAACATCACTATTTTGGTAGCGGATAATCTCCATACCATATTTTTTTTGCAGAATATCTGTGCGTATCTCATCATATTTCTCTTGAAATGCGTGTGTGTCCCCATCAATTTCTATCCCAAGCAACAGTTCAGAACAATAAAAATCAATAATAAAATTTTCCAACGGTTTCTGACGGGTAAATTTCAATCCACAAAATTGTTTTCTTGAAAGAATCTCCCACATCTTTTTTTCAGCAGGAGTTGGGTTTTTACGATTCTGGCGGGCATATTGTTTAAGTGCGGGGTTGTAGGGGATATACTTACCCCCCTCTCCCTTTGGGAGAGGGGCTGGGGGTGAGGGTTGACTTTGAAGTTCCATCGGAAATTCAAATCCAGAAAAATCATATCCTCCCCGATATTGATTATTTTTTCCCCCCTCTCCCTCTGGGAGAGGGACTGGGGGTGAGGGTTGACTTTGAAGTTCCATCGGAAATTCAAATCCAGAAAAATCATATCCTCCCCGATATTGATTATTTTTTCCCCCCTCTCCTTCTGGGAGAGGGACTGGGGGTGAGGGTTGACTTTGAAGTTCCATCGGAAATTCAAAGTCAATAAACCATTCCCTGTATATCCTCTGTGCCATCTCTTCAAGTATCTGTATTCGTCGTGTGTTATTTTCAATCAGGTCATCATAGGCAGAAAGGATAGAAGAGATTTTTTCTTGATCCGATTTAGGAGGGATTTCTAAAGTTATATTATTGAGTATTCCTAATGTAAGAAATTTAGTTGTTACCCCAGATGAATGACTTTGAAGCAAAGATAATTTTGGCCGAAGCGAATAATAAAGATATCTATTAATTAAAATATTCTCATCTTTGGAGCAAATTATATAAGTTCTTTGATATGCATCAAATTTACCTCTAAAATACTTTAAAGGATAAACCCCATTCGCATTATTACCGCCTAACAACACCGCTTCACAATCAAAAGAGTATGTGTTTGTCTTAAATGTTCCTTGCGAACATGTAAAAAATTGATATTCACCATAATCACAAGCAGCATTAGAGTCAAGTTTACCAGTTCTAATGGTTACCAATTCTCCTAATTTCATATTTTATTTCCTCCCCATTATCTTTGCTACATTCTCCGCTATTTGCTTCTCCAATTCTCTTGCCTCTGTATTCAGTTTTTCCAATTCTTCATTTAGTTCTTCAAGCCGTTCTTTAAAATCACCATCATCTCCTTTCTCTTCAACCACACCCACATATCTACCTGGATTCAAACTCCATCCCTGTTCTTCTATCTCTCTTAGTGTTGCAACCTTGCAAAGGCCAGTAACGTCCTGATATTTACCTTCTGGAAAAGTTTCTCGTATCATTTTTTCACTGCCATACGTTGTCTCGATACTTTCTCCGCGATATAGATGGACAATATCTGAAATAAACTCTATCTGTTCAGGTGAAAATTCACGATGCGCACGGTCAATCTGGGTATAAATATTACGGGCGTCTATGAACAGCACGGTATCACTACCGCGAACCCTGTGCTGTTCACCCTCACCCTTACCTCTCCCAGAGGGAGAGGGGAGGAAAGAAGAAAATACTTGTTCGGCAATAGAGGATAAAACTTGCGCAATGTTATTTATCACATCTTCATTTTTAAATCTGAGAACATTTATTCCTAATGCCCTTAAATACTCATCTCTTTTTTTGTCTTTTATAACCTGTTTGACTTTTTGATGAATACAACCATCTAATTCTATAATAAGCCGTTTTTCATGACAGTAAAAATCTACAATATAATCTCCAATTTGATGTTGACGACGAAATTTCAATCCTCCGAGTTGTTTATTTCTCAACAATTCCCATAATAATTTTTCAGGTGGGGTTTGTGCTTTTCTCATTTCCCTTGCTTTTTCAACCAATCCAGAAAAATCATATCCTCCACGATATTGATTATTTTTACTCCCCTCTCCTTCTGGGAGAGGGGCTGGGGGTGAGGGTTGACATGGCGGAAGTTTAGTTTTCGCCATGTCAATAAACCACAATGTGCAGGGAAGAGTAACCGTATAAAAGAAGTTTGAACCAACCGCAATTATTACATCAATAGAATTACTTTGAATTAGTTTTTTCCGTAATTCAAGTTCACTCGCACGAGCATCACTTGCTGAATTAGCCATTACAAACCCGGCACGACCCCTTTCATTTAAGGCACTATAAAAAATTTGTATCCAGATGTAATTAGCATTATCCACAGAAGGTATACCAAATGGAAAACGGCGGCGGTCATTTTTAATTCTGTCTTTGTCAACACGATTCACATTAAATGGAGGATTAGCCATTACAAAATCAAATTTCCCAACCATATCATGCAGGTCATCATAGTATGAATTACCCTGTTTAATATCTCCTGAAAGTCCATGGACAGCAAGATTCATTTTGCAAAGATTAACTGTTTCTTTCGTTTTTTCCTGACCATAGATACTTATTTCATCAATTGCTTTTTTCTTATGTTCATCAACAAACTCTGCACTTTGAACAAACATACCCCCTGAACCACAGGCAGGGTCAAATATTTTGCCGTGAAATGGTTGAATTATAGCAACAATTAGTTTAACAATAGAAGTTGGAGTAAAAAATTCCCCTCCTCGTGAACCTTCATTCATTGCAAATTTACCAAGAAAATACTCGTAAATTTTACCAAAGGTATCACCTTCAATATCTTCAGGAATGGAAGACAAAAGTTTTAACAATTCAGACAGCAGATCATTCTTAAACTTATTATATGTTTTTGGTAGAACTCCCTTCAAATCTTCATTCTCACGTTCAATTGCTTCCATTGCTTCATTTATTGCTTTTCCAATATTAACACCCTCTGGAAGGTTCAACAGATAAGAAAATCTTGCTTTATCAGGCAGGTACAGTACGCCTGCCGCCTGATAGTCGATTTTACCAATTTTACGGCGGTTGCTTAATTCCCCGGAAAGGATTTTTTTCTGTCTGGTAAACTGATAATCTACATATCTTAAAAAAATAAGACCCAGAACTGGAGCTGAATACTCAGAGGATTTTAATTCAGAATTTGCCCGCAGTTCATCTGCTACATCCCATAATCGTTCTTCAAGTTCTGCAATATTATTTTTCACCATAGTAAGTATATTTTCCTCCGGGACCTTATTTTCTTCTTTTATGTCCCCTAAATAAAGTTGTTTCTTCACTAATATTATCCATTAACATGTCAATTGTTTCAACCTGAAGATAACAGCATGGCCGACCAGAGGTTTCTATCTAATTCTACCCGATGTTCTTCTTTTTCGGCTTTATAAAATTATCGTGTATCCGATCATTATCTTTTTCAAGAGGACAGAAAAAGGGAATAAGCGAAAATCTGGACGGATTTTCATCCTCTTGATTTTCTGACACAAATGGTTCATCTGGTTTTTGACATTATTATTAATGGCTAAATTTTTGTCTTCTTCTCAATCTCGGATGTAGCATACTCATCATGGGTCATCAGTTCATCCTCTAAATGTGTTCCCACATTTGTTCCCCATTCAACAACCCATTTCTTCTGATCAAGAATATCCTTTCTTAAAATCCTGCCTTTTTCAAGAGAATTGCGATGATAAACAATATCTCCAACCTTAAATCTTGCTTTTTTTCTGAATAGCATTGCCACCTCCTTTCAATAAAAAGAAAAACCCTTTTCCTTAAAGAGTTTAATACAAATTTCCACAATATTTCTATCAAAAAGGATATCACTTTTATTTTTTATTTCTTTAAGTGCATTATCTATACCGAGGGCTGGCCTGTAAGGTCTGTCATAAGCCATTGCTTCAACAACATCAGCAACAGCAATGATCTTTGCCTCAAGTAAAATATCTTGTTCTTTTAGACCATCAGGATATCCAGAGCCATTCAGTCTTTCATGGTGCTGAAGCACAATCCGTGATACAGGCCAGGGAAATGGAATCTGATTAAGTATTTCATATCCTATCAATGAATGCAACTTAATAATACTGAATTCATCATCAGTAAGTTTTGTTGGTTTTACAAGTATCTCAACAGGTACATTCACCTTGCCTATGTCATGCAGAATTGCAGCAAATCTTAATCCCTGTATAGCAATATCAGAAAATCCCATTTCTTGTGCAATTGCCGTTGAAAGCAGGGCAACCCGTTTCTGATGGCCTGCTGTGTATGGATCTCGGTTTTCAACCATCTTGGCAATTGCAGACACTATTCCTTCAATGGTATCCTGCAATCTTATAAAACTTTGTTCAAGTTTTTCAGCAGATTTTTTCTCTTCCTGTCGCATCCTTGCCATTGATATGCCATAACAAATATTCTGGCTCATTGCCTGTAATACATCTATTTCCTCTTTATCCCTGAATCTGTTTTTCTCTTTTGAGTACATACTTAAACTTCCAATCTGGCTTGTTCCAATAAAAACAGGTAAACAAATTGCAGAATGAAGGTTTTCGGTCAGATTTACACTCTTCCAATTATCAGAGTAACCACTGATGTCAATATCATTAACAATAACTGGTTTTCCTTCAATCATTGCCTGAATTTCAGGCGTTTTTTCGTTTATATCAGTAAAAACTTTTTGCAATTCAGAAACAAAACGCCCGCTTTTATGTGAACTACAAACAATCTGAAGAATAGAATCTGATTTCAGAGCAAATATTGATTCTTCAAAAAGAGCGTCGTCTTTAATTATCCTGCAAATATCAAGAAGCATCTGTTCTTCATCGCTTACCCTGATAATAACATTATTAACAAAGGCAAGGGTTCTCAGTACTCTTTGAATTCTTTCAATTCTATGAATATAATTAATCTTTTCAGTAATATCTGTTAGTACTATTGCAACAAATCTTTTGTTTGCAACATGATCAAAAATTAGATGTCCAGAAACACGTCCCCATACAACAAATCCATCCTTTCTGACATATCTTCTTTCGCATTCATAAGAATTAATAATTCCCTCTTTAAGTTTGTAATAGGTATTTTCAACAATTTCTATTTCTTCTGGATGAACCATATCTTTAATCCGCATCTGCATAAGTTCCTGCATTGAATATCCGAGAAAATCGCAAAGACTATTATTCAGCATAACAGGCCTCTGATCAAGATCAAACAAAGCCATTCCGGCAGATAATGAACTAAAAAATCCATTAAACCTTTCAATGTCTGATTTTATGATTCTCTCTGTTTTCACACGTTCTGTTATATCAATAATTGACACAATAATATAGGATAATCCTTGAAACCCAGAAACAGAAGATGTTGTTAGAAGTATATTTTTTTCTATACCTGACGATGTTTTAATTGCTGATTCAAACTGGACAGGTGTTTTGTTTTCAAATAAACCTTTTATTATAACAGGATTAAAAATGATTTCTGAAAGATTTTCTTCAATTCTTCCAGAATCTTGTGTTTCAAATAATGTATACATCTGTTCATTTATTTGACGTATTCTTAACAACTTCTTATAGGTACCATTTGATTTTAAGTTTTCAAGATATGATTCAATATTACCAGGATGATTTTTATAAACCGGAGAAATTATCTTTTTCAGTGCTGAATAGTCAATCTCTGCAAGAGCAAGTGGAGATTGATCATAAAGAATACGCATGTGGGCTTCATTTTCTTTCAGGTGCTGTTCTGCTGTTGTTCTTTGTTGTTCAGCAATAAGTCGTTCAAGACAATACCCAATATATGTCGCAACATCAACCAAAAGTTGTTTTACCTCTTTACTGAAGAAAAATGGCCTATCAGAATACAGGTTCAATACCCCGAGCACACCCCAATCAACCTTTATTGGCACAGAGGCAGATGAACAAAAGCCATATTTTATAGCGTTTTGTTTCCATGGTTTCATCCTCGGATCTTTCAAAATATTATTACATATACAACATCTACCAGTTCTTATTGCTCTTCCTGCTGGTCCTTTTCCTTCTGGTTTTTCAGGGTTTAAGGAAACAGAAATGTTCTTTACATAGCCGGCTTTCGCTTTTGAGTATGCCACAGGAATAACTATTTGTTTTTCATAGTCAGCGATCCCTATCCACGCCATCACAAATCTGCCAACATTTGTAACGATGTCGCATACATTTTCGAAAATCTGCTGTCTGTCCTTTGCTTTTGTTAAGGTCTTGGTTATCTGACATAACATCGAATACATCCATAAAAGATTTTCTACCCTTTCTGCTGATTGTTGTGCCTCTGTAATATCCCTGATAAATGCACCAACTCCAATTTCATTGGTTCCAAATTTCACAGGAAATTTTCTTGTTTCGTAGGTTCTTTCATCAATAACTTCTTTGTTTATAACAAGTTTATTCTCTTTTATTGCCTGAATATCTGTTTGCCTGTTTTGTCTTGCTGCTGAATATTTCATTAAATCAAAATCAGTTTTACCAATAATTTCTCGTACAGGTTTGTTGAAGAATTTTGCGTAATGTTTATTTAACTGAATGTATCTGAATTTTGAGTACTTAATAAATGTCATATCATCTGTGGCATTGGTAAAGGCATTATAATTTTCATTTTCCTCTTTAAGCGCCTCAAAATTCCTGCATCTATGTATTCCAGTAGAAATATCCTTTGCAACTACTTCGAGGAACCCAGTCGTTTCCTGAGAAAAAATTACCTCTTTTCTATCTATACAAACAAGTCCTCCAATCAATTCATCATGTACCCTTAAAGGAACACAGAAACAAAATACCTTCCTTCCGTTTTTCTTTGTTTCCATAACAATACTGCCTGAACCTGTGTATTGAACGTGCAATGGTTTTTTACATTTGAGGGAAGATAAAACAATTGTTTCAATACTATCTTTTTTCTTATTATCCCGGGTGTTTCCATCCTTAAGTATGATAAATACATTTTCTAATCTGAGTTTTTTTTTCAAAACATCAGGAATACTGGAAGTAATTGTTGATGTGCTGGTTGTAGAATTCAAAAGAGATATTATTTTTAGATGTGTCTGTTGAAAAACTTCTTTCATTCTGCGCTGGGTGCTATCCTGAAAAATAATACGCAATATTTGTTGTTGCCTGGAAGTTTGTACAAGGCAGTAAACATCAATAGAATTCCTATTTTTGTCTATTATTTTTAATCTAGATACAACTGTATTTTCAGAATTTTTTAGTTTAGCAACCAGGGAATCAAAATTTTTTCTATACTGGACCGGTAAAAATTTCTTTAACTGAATTCCAATAACTTCTTCTCTTTTATATCCTGTAAGATTAAAAAACATCTGATCAACATCAATAATTGTACCTCTAATATCACACGCAATATATCCTAATTGTGTGTTTTCAAGAAATGCCTTAAATCTTTCTTCTCCTTTATCTTCCTTCGCTTTACTTATATCTTCGCCCAGGTATAATACTCCTGCAATATCTCCATTGTCATCCTTCAAAACAGTATTGTGCCATAATATTAAGTAGTCATCTTTTTTTGTAATCAGTGGACATACAAAATCTTTTCTCGCATAATCTTCACCAGAAATAAGTCGTTTAAAGGTTGATTTCATACCATATCTGAATACTTCTGGAATAAAGATATCAAAATAGTTTTTACCTATTATTTTCGCAGGAGGATTCCCAAGAATCTCACTCGCTTTTTTGTTAATCTTAACAATACGCTGATCTTTTCCAACAACAACAATTATGATATCTACAAATTCAAAGTACAAATCAAGATTTTTAGATGTGCTTTTTAATATGTTTTCTCTGGTAGAACATCTTTTCTCTGTTTTTTTCAGGATGGCATACTCTTTTTTTTCAGGACTGGCGCCTTGGTGAATAGATTTTATTTTCTTGACAACCTCTTTCATTTTCCCTCCACTCTAATATATCATACCTTTTATTAAGTTTAGGGTCAATACAGTGTACAGGTAGGGTACATAGGTAACACTTTTTGGTGCTGAAAAAAGAAGTCAAAAGGTGTCTGATATTTTAATGATTCATGAGGTCTTTTGAAATTATATTCTATAAGCCACTCTGTAAGCAA
>Ga0116188_1001914_pt1 | contig 17110 bp, 12 predicted proteins | sample AD_JPNTR2_MetaG_FD_89807 | JGI IMG/M metagenome (GOLD analysis project Ga0116188, IMG submission 89807) | Active sludge microbial communities of municipal wastewater-treating anaerobic digesters from Japan - AD_JPNTR2_MetaG | ecosystem: Engineered > Bioreactor > Anaerobic > Digestate | place...
GTTTCGCAACTGCTGGCACTGAAAATCAACCATAAAGCACCCCTTTCCCGATTAGACTTCCATCCGCTCCACTGCCCGCAGCTTGGCGCTTCTGGAGCGGGGATTTGCCGCCGTTTCCTCCCCCGAGGGGACAATCGGTTTCTTCGTGAGAATCCGTACCATCTCTATCCGAGGACAAGTGCAAGCCCCAGCCGGTCTGAAGCAGACACATTTCCCGGCCTTCTTCTGAAAAAGCTGTTTGACGATCCGGTCTTCCAGGCTGTGGAACGAAATGACCACCAGCCTGCCACTTGGTCGCAGACGCTCGATCGCCGTCTCGAGAAACTCCTCCAGTCCCGCCAGTTCCTGGTTGACTTCAATCCGAAGCGCCTGGAAGACCTGCGTGGCCGGATGGATTCGAGACCCTGGTCTGCGGCCCTTAACCCGTTCAACCAGCGCCGCCAGTTCGCTGGTCGTCTGTATCCGTTTCACACGTCTTTCGGCGACTATAGCCGCGGCGATTTTGCGAGCCGCTGGTTCCTCCCCGTATCGCCTGAAAATGTCAGTAAGCTGGTCCTCCGTCAGCTCATGCACCAGCTGCGCAGCAGAGGTTTTCTGCTCGGTGTCCATCCGCATATCAAGCGGCCCTGCTTCCCGAAAGCTGAATCCCCTCTCAGGCGAGGTTAACTGCATAGCAGAAACTCCGAGGTCCGCCAGGCAGCCGTCGATCGAATCCACCAGAAGGCGCGTCAGGATCAACGGCAGGTTCTTGAAGTTCGAGTGGTAGAGTTCGACGTTTGAGAAGCGTGCGAGTCGCCGCCGCGCCTCCGCGAGCGCTTCGCGATCCCGGTCGATGCCGATCACCCTGCCGCGTCCCTCGAGCTTCTCCAGGATGGCTTCGGTGTGGCCGCCCAGGCCTACCGTACAGTCCACGTAAATGCCTCCTGGGTGGACATTTAGCAGCTGCACCACTTCGCGGAGCAGAACCGGAGTGTGTTCTACTGACATGCTAACCATTGTGCGACCCTTAAATGTCGAGCTGTTCCAGTTCTTCCTCAGTAAATGGCTCGCTGCTGATGCTGCGCTTCAGGTTCTCGTTGTTCCACACTTCCAGACGTGTGAGATTTCCGATCACGGCAACATCGGTGCCATCGTCGACTCCGGCGGCTTTGCGCAAGTGGGGATGGATCAGGACGCGCCCCTGTTTGTCCATGGTGGCCTCCTTCCCCCAATACCCGGTGTATCGTAGAAATTTGCTCTTGGCCTTGCCGGCCGGCCTCTCCCTCACCTTGGCTTCTACTGCCTCCCATTCCTTGAGAGGATAGATATCAATGTGATCACCGTTAAAGGAGGTGATGAATAGGGCATCGGACTTATAGATCTCGTCGATGAGCGCCTTGTGTTCGGAAGGGATCTTGAGGCGGCCCTGGGAGTCGATTTTTGCGGGTATGTTGCCCCGGAATTTCACATCCCCCCTTTTCTGCTACCTGATTTCCCTAAAAACTCCTGTAAAGTCCTATTTACTCCACAGTGTAGTAGCAATTTTCAGCGAGTGTCAAGGCTAATTTCTTCCGAGGGTTAAGCTGATTCTTCGTCGTGGCCGGATTCGAGAGAGCCCGGCACTCACTCACAGGGTTCCAGCGATGTTTGAGTACCGCCCTAATGCGGGCATCAAATCGAGGGAACATCTGGATCGACCCGACGATTCGCCCAAAACGTCCAATCCGACCACGATAGACACGCTACTCAACCGTCAGGCTGCGAGTCCGAGTGTGTAGTCCCGCCTTCGGCGGGCTTTGAATCGAAGGAATAGCTGTGTTCCTCAACAAAGGAAGGGAGTCTGAGAACCAGGCTTCTCTTTTGGAACACTGCCTGACCTGTCAGTGTCTGCCGCCAAAGGCCGCTCTTGCAGCTCGGGCTTACTCCCGTGTTTCAGGCGTTCTGGTAGGAGCTTGAGGCGGGGATCGACCGGATGAAGACACTGTACTCGCCCACCGAATATGCTCAGAGCCGAAAGGCGATTGAGACTGGCTGGAGTGTGTCCACCCATTGCTACAAACTCTACTGTCCGAATGGACACCAGAGCCGAAGGTTACGCCGATGGGGACAATCCCTCACGCGGATGCGTCAAGCTCGGAGGCGTGAGCGGGCTGGGAGAGCACGGCGGTTGAGTGCCGCGTTTTTTGCGGTGTATCGAAACCCCGTGCTCTCCCTGCCCGCGGGTCGAGGGAGAGTCGAAGGCGGTCAGAGCGGTTGAGGCGTAGCGTGGGTTTCGGTACAACGCGCGCACAAGGCGGGCGCGTCACTCAACCACTCAACCAGGGGTTTCGATACAACTCGCCACAAAACGGCGAGTCACTCAACCGCCGCGCCACGCCTCAACCTGCCGCTCGCAAGCCTGACCGTTTTGCTCGCAAGCTCGGCAGGCAGCGGCGGTTGCGAGTGTGCGTTGTCCTGTTTATTGACATGTGTATTTTCGCCAAACTCGAGATGGTGTCCGAATGGACACCAGAGCCGAAAGGCGAATGAGACCTGGTGCTGGGGCAGCCCTTTGCGCTCCCGCGTTTCGTCCGAATGAACACCAAGGCCGATAGGCGATTGAGACCACTCCTTCCACTTGTTCTTTTGCTCCTGGGTGTCAGTCCGAACGGACACCAGAGACGCTCGTTCACACGTCGAGCCAATAGCAGCTGCACGTAGCTGTCCGACCGGAACTCGCCCGCAGCCCGTGACGCTTTCCAAGCCTGTTGGTAGCTTCCCTGGCCTTGCGCGCTTGCAGTTCCAATGATATTCTTCGCCTGCTTTTGGCCGGATGCAGCGCACCCGGGCCTAAAGCAGTTTCGGGCCCGTTTCTCGCGACTGTACGGCTGAGTCATCCAACTGGGGGGCCCGAGTGAACGGAAAAGAGAACACCCAGGTTCTTTTTGCTGTACTCGGGATGTCACCGGCCGTTCTCACCGAAACGGTCTGGGCTCTTGCCCACGAATCCCCCTCGACAATTCCCGATCACGTTGTAGTGCTGTGCACCAAGCCTGCCAAAGATCGACTGATACGCGTTCTCTTTGAAGACGGCGGCTGGGCCAGGCTGCGCGAAGCGCTTGAAAAGGAAGGCCTGCCCGTTGCCGGCCGGCTGTGCTTTGGGCCGGCTTCCGATCATGTGAGACTGTTTCCCAAGGCGGATGGCTCCGGTGATCTCGATGATTTGACCAGTGCTGCCGACAACGAAGCTGCGGCCGACTTCGTAATGCGGGCACTCCGGAGTTTTACCGAGGACCGAAGCACGCGGGTCATCGCCTCTATTGCGGGCGGCCGCAAGACCATGTCGGCCCTCCTCACCGCCTGCATGGTTTTGCTTGGACGCGTGCAAGACCGGCTTTGTCATGTCCTGGTAAACCCGCCTTACGACAACCCCGAGCTGCAACCGCTGTTCTTGTTTCCGGAGCGTGGCGTGGTTCATCGCCTGGCCGGTTCGGAAGCGCTGTATCCTTCCGAAAAAGCCAGGCTTGAGCTGGGGGAAATTCCTTTTGTCCGCGTACGGGCGTTGTCTGAGGGCGAGTACAGGCACGCTCCTCCTTCCTACATGGCGATGGTGCGTCACGTCCAAGCGTTGGTGCCAGCGAGCGCCTATCTCCCCTTGCTGAAGGTTGATTACCGGACCGGGACAGTGAGCGTCGATGGAAGGCCGGTCGAGCTGAGTCCGTCGGAGTTTGCGCTTCTTTGGCTGGTGGTCGAGCGCCACCGCAGCGGCCGGCTATGGAACCGTTGGCTGGACGTCGGATCCGACCTGGTCGAGCTGCAGGAGGCGGAAACCTCGCGGAAAGCGCCGGAGTGGCTTTGGAAACTCAAGGATCGCAGCCCGTTCGATGCGAAGGAGGATTCGCGGAAGCTGGCTTTCTCGCTTAAGGAAAAGCTCCAGGCGGCGACGGACGATCCCACCTGGGTGCGGACACTGCTGCCTTACCGCAACCGGCGCGTAACGCATTCTTACCCACCGGATCGAATCCAAGTGTGCTGCTGACGTCAGCGGACGTCACCGCTGCAGAAAGCCGGCTCGGAAAAACCTAAATTAGTTCGCTGAAAGGAGAGGCCAAATTGAACAGCGTCAATTTCTGGAAAACCAAGCTGATGGCGTTTCTGCACGATCCGCCCGACAAGCCGATAGACATCCCCAGACACAAGGAGAGGGCCGAGGCCTACTTACGCAGGGCCGGTATCGATCCGGAGGAATACCAGCGGTTCGAGCCCGCTTGTGATCACACCGCCGCGGCCGCCGACCGTTTCCCCTTTCCGGTTCCGGAACGCCTGAAATCCCAATTCGACGGAACCCGGGCCAATGATTCGCCGATAAAGCATCCGCTGGGCGGTTCTCAGCTCTTTTTCGATACAGCTTTTCCATCAGTTGACCTGGCCGAGGCACGGTTCCAGTCTTGTCAACCGGGCGCCGAACTGGAGCAGCTCCCCGCCGAGGATCGGGAATGGGCTAATTTCTTCCTGCACTGGCGACGATGGGCCAGGGCTGTGGCGGAGATCGACTGGAGGACTTTGTACCTGCCGGCCGACACCCGAATTCCGGATCACAGTATCTGGACCCACATCAGCGTGGTTTCGGCTCTGCAAGGGTGCGTCGTCGGAGACAAACTGAGACCCGCGTTTCTGCTTTTCCATCTTGGCCCGGTCCAGGACTTCATTGCCCAGGCGCGTTCGACCCGCGATCTTTGGAGCGGCAGCTACCTCCTCTCCTGGCTGACCGCCCACGCTATCAGGACGGTAACCGACACGGTGGGTCCCGATACCGTGATCTTTCCGGCGTTGGCCGGCCAGCCGCTGTTCGATCTTCTGCATCGTGATCGGCTCTACGAGAAGCTGAAGTACGCGTCAGGCGACGGCCGGGAAGACCAAACACTGTGGCAGCGCCTGGGGCTTGACCGTCGCGTCGCTGAGATCCTCACTCCCAGCTTGCCTAACCGTTTTCTGGCCCTGGTGCCCGCCGACCAGGCCGAGGAATTGGCGCGAAAAGCTGAGGAAGCGGTGCACGCCGAGTTGGAAAAGATCGGCCAGTACTGCTGGGCCTGGCTGAACCGCGAGGGACTGATTGTCCGAGACGAATGGTGCACGCGCTTTTTCGGCCAAATCGAACGTTTTCCGAAAATTGCCTGGCAGGTCTGTCCCTGGGGTGAAGCCCCGGTCAGAGAAGCGATAGAGGCTTTCAAGAAGCTGGATCCGGCGGCGGCCGAGAACCTCGAGAAAGTGTACAGGCTCGCGACCGAACGAATTCCGGTAGAGGATCGCGGCAAGAGATATTTTGCCTCCGACAACGGTAAAGAAGACCTGAAGAATCGTGGCTTCTGCTGGTCCTACGATTACGCCCTCACCGAGAGCCTGCTGGCCGCTCGCAGGCGCTTGCGCGATTTCGAGCCCTGGAACACCGACGACCATCAATTTGGCGCCGTTAAAGACTCGTTGTCTGGTTTGGAGGAGGTCATCGGGGATGAAGACTTCTGGAAGGACGCCCGTGAGCTGAAGCCAAACCTGTTTCGCTCGGCGGACAGGCTTGGCGCCATCAATCTGGTCAAGCGCATTTGGCACGAGGCCTACCTGCGGTCTGAATGGCGCCTGAACCTGGGATCCGCCTTGAGGTTTGAATCCGTGCCCGGGGTGGCCGCGGGCCGCTGGCGCGCCAAACTGCTCGAGGAAGCAAGCAAATCCGAAGAAATATGGAACCGGCTGGTGCAGGTCAGGGAAGTGCTCGCAGAACGCCTTGACCTGACTGTAACGGAAACAACTTCCGAGAAAGAGTGGCTGCAGCGGACCGATCCCGGCTGCCTTTCTCCCACGGAGTGGCGGCGGGCCGAAGAGCAGGACAGCGAGGCCGCGGAAAAGGTCCTCAAGGCGCTCGACAGGCTTTATCAACCAGTTGCCGGCAAAACCGTCCTGAAGCCGCCTCCAGTTTACGTGGCCGTGCTGGCGCTTGACGGCGATGAAATGGGCAAGTGGGTGAGCGGCGAACGCACCCCGCTCTTGAAGGACCAGTTGTCAAAACAGGCGCTTGACTATTTTGACAAGCTCGAGTCGAAACCGAGCCTTGAAAAGCTGCGTCGACCTCTTTCCCCTTCCTACCACCTCCAGTTTTCCGAGGCCCTGGCAAATTTCGGACTGTACGTCACCGGGCCGATCGTCGAGCACTATGGTGGCCAGTTGATTTACACCGGCGGCGATGACGTTTTGGCCATGTTACCCGCCGAGACGGCACTCGAATGTGCAGAAGCACTTAGAGCTGGTTTTCGGGGCGCTCGACGGCTGGCAGAGCTGCTGCCCGACTGTTTTGAAGTACTTGGTGAAAACGGCGGCTATGTCAGGTTGCGGGAGGCCCTTGCCAAGAACGGTCTCCCCTCATGGCCCCTGGTCGTGCCCGGACCGCGGGCCGAGTGTTCTGCGGGCGTTGCGATAGGGCACATCCATTCGCCGCTGCAAGGCTTGATACGTGCGGCCCGCGCGGCTGAGCACAGGGCCAAGACCGATTTGGGGCGCGGCGCCTGTGCCGTCTCTCTTTACAAGCGCTCCGGCGAGATCCTCGAATGGGGATTCAAATGGGAGAGCCGGGCCCTGGAACTGTGCCGGATCTTCAGGAGCCTTTCCATCGATGGTGATCAACCATTGCTGTCCGCCCGCTTCGGCTACGCCTTAAGGGCGCTGTTGCAACCTTACGCGCCGCCGGCTCTCGGTGATCGATCCGTGCTGGAGGAGGTGCCCGGGTTCCCACTTCATGACGTCGTCGAGCGGGAACTCCAGCATGTTTTAAGCCGGCAGTGGCAGGGAGACTCACGCAACGACGCTCACCAGGAAAAGAAATGCCAGTTCAGGGATCGCTGCCTCGAGTATTTAGAAGATCTTAAATCCCAGCAACGGCCGTTGGTTCAGGATTTCTCCGGGCTTTTCGACACCGTCAACTTCATCATGCGAGGTGAACCGTGAAGACCAGACATATCTTCGAGTTGGAACCGCAGGACACGCTCTTCTTCCGCGACGCACGGCCCATGCAGGCAGGCGCGGGATCGGGAGGGCACGGCGCCAACTGGCCCCTCCCCTCGGTCCTTCACGAAGCCCTGAGGGCGGCCCTGTTGCAGGCGACCGGCAGGGTTCCCGCCGCCAAGGCACTTCGCGGACACAAGAACCCCACGGGCAAAGAGAGAATGTTCGTTACCCGCGATTTCGAATCGCTTCGGACAGTAGGGCCCTTTCCAGTGGTTGACGGAACCGTTTACCTGCCTACTCCTGCTGATGTTATCCCGGTCGAAGACGGGAAGGTCGCGCTCATGGCCCCGATGAATCCGGGGCGCGGCGTCGCCAATTACCCAACATCCTGGTTCAAGCCGATCGGCGCCCCGGTTCGCCCGGGTAAGCAGGAACTGGACAGGTGGATCTCGATGCTCGACTTTGAGCGGCTTCTGAGGGCTTCGGGCATGGTGGAAGTTCCCGCGCCGCCTAAGCTGTGGCAGGTGGAGCACCGCATTGGCGTGGGCATAGATCCTACCACGCGCGCAGCCGCTGAACATTCCCTGTACTCAGCGGAGCATTTGCGTCCGGTCAATGGCATGCGGCTTTGCCTTGAGGCGCGGGTGGCCGCCGACGCGCCGGCCCGGGAAATCCAGGCACTCGAGAGTCTGGTCGGGAATCACCTGACCCTGGGAGGGGAATCGAGAATCTGCCGGATCGCGCCAGGCGTTGAGTTCCGTTGGCCAGAGCCCCCGAGGAACGTCACCAGGATCAAGTGGGTGCTGGTAACGCCCGCGGTCTTCACGGGCGGTTGGCTTCCCAACTGGGTTCGAAAGGAGAATGGCCGCGTATGGCTGAAATGCGGCGACTTGCGCAGACTTCCGAACGAGGATCGCAAAACCTGGCGCGAGCGCGTGCGCCGTCTTCCCGAGATCAAGGCTCGCCTCATCGCTGTCTGCTCTGGTAAGCCCTTGGCTTTTTCCGGGTGGGACCTGACGGGCGTGACTGGGGAAAAGTCCGATGCTGGCGCCGGGGCGCCCAAGGCCACGCGGCTGGCGGTTCCTCCCGGTTCTGTTTACTACTTTGAGGCAGACACTCCTGAACAAGGAAATGCCTTGGTGCAGGCCCTTCATGGACGCACTCTCTCGGACTTTTACGGGGAGAAGGGCATGGGGCTGGGCTTTTGCGGCCAGTGGGAGTGGATGGAAATGGAGTTTGCGTGAGTTGGTGGGTCTTTTCCAGCGCCTGGTGGCCGGAGACCGACAGCCCGTGGCTTAGCAGTTCCAAACATGTCTAGGGGAAAGAAAGGAGAAGCAATGGAGACAAGGATTCTGAGCATTCTGACCCGAACCCCGCTGCACGTCGGGGCGGGGGCTTCGGTAGGCGTCATTGACCTGCCTGTTCAGCGTGAGCGCCATACCCAGATTCCGATCATTCCGGGATCCAGTTTAAAAGGCGTCCTTCGCGATCTTTGGAACGACGTGGACGAGGGTGAGCAGCGCCGGCTCTTCGGCAGCAGCCCGGCCGCGGCGGAGTTGGAGGCGGGCGCCCTGCTCGTGGGCGAGGCGCGAGCGGTTTGCTTCCCGGTACGTTCCGCCAAGGGTTCCTTCGCCTGGCTGACGTGTCCGCTGGTGCTGCGGCGGTACCTGCGTGATTGCGGCCGGGAGGGTGCGATTGAACTACGCGACCCACGCGACGACGAGCATGCCTTTGCCGGCGAGATGGTCCTGATGAAAGACTCGGTAGTGCTTGAGGAGTATTGCTTTAAGGCGGAAGCTCTTCCCCAATCTTTGTTCGATGTTTTTAAGGACTATATTCCTGGCGATCCCTTGCTGCAGACACTTCCACGCCGACTCGTGTTGGTCTCTGACGGTATTTATTCGCACTTCTGTGCCAACGCCTGCGAGGTGCAACAACGCATCCAGATCGAGGATGAAACGCACACCGTCAAGAAGGGAGCGCTTTTCAACCAGGAGAACGTGCCGTCGGACACTCTGTTTTACGCGGTAATCGCCGATCGGAGGGCTGATGGTTGCCTGGATCGTCTTGCCGAGCGGCTGGCCGAGGTGGGCGGAGTGCTCCAGATCGGCGGCGACGAGACCGTGGGATTGGGCTACTGCTCGGTGTACTTACGACCCGGTGAATCCCGGTAGGAAGGAGAGGCCATGAAGAACAGAGATCAGGTTCGAGCCAAGAACGCCTTGGATGCGTGCCGGCAATACAGGGGCGTCCAGGGAGGCGATGCCCTCAGCGGCTTTCCGGCCTTGATTGTGGGCAACGGTCTACTTGCCACCATTGCCTTCTGCAAAAAGCAGCAAGGGGACTACACCAAGATCTGTGACGCCGTGGCGCGTCATCTCTCTGATCCGGATATCGCTCTATTGGAGCCGGGATGCGACAACACCGATGCCATGCTGAAAACACTGGCCAATTCGGATTCTCAAAAGCTGCGCCTCTGCACGGCGGAGGCACTGGCTTACCTGAACTTTCTGCGAAGATTCGGGAAGGTCTCGCCCGACGCCGCCCAGGACGACACATCCGCGTAGGGGAGGAAGGTTATGAAAATGCACATGGCAAAGGACGTGGCCGCAGTACTAGGTGGTAACGCCTCGGAATGCCGTAACGTCTCGCTGTTGGCCGCCAAATTCCCGGGTCTGCCGGATGACGAACGCGACAAACAGTCGCGCGGTCAGTTTCTTTCCCAGTTGTGCCGAGTCCCGCTGGACCCCCAAGGCCGCGAGGTGCGGGCCCGGTTCCTGGAGAGTATCCTGCCCGCCGCACGCCGCTCCGTCTTTTTCCGAGGTAAGCTGCAGTCGCGCCTGATTGTTAACCAGGCGGGCGGTGTAATCGAGAACGCGGGATTATGTCTCGATCCTCACTTCGGTATTCCGTACATTCCTGGCTCTGCGTTGAAAGGAATTGCGCGCGCAGCGGCCCTTTCTCTGTGCAAGGAACAAAAGGCAGACATTTTTGAAATCCTGGCGGTCTTCGGATGGGCACCCGGAGCCGAGGATCTGCGCTTGTTGGAAGACGGAGGGGCGTCGCTGCCGTATAAAGCATTCTCCGGAACAGTGGCTTTCCTGGCTGCCTATCCGGTTTCGGAATGCCGGCTGGTTTTGGACGTGGTGACTTGTCATCACGGTGAGTATTACCGAGACCTGAACATCCCAATGAACAGGCAGGACACCGAGGCGCCGGTGCCGAACGTTTTTCCGACGATTGAAGGCGGCTGCCAGTTTGGCTTCACCTTGGTTTGTTGCGATCAAGCCCGGGTCCAGGAAGCTAGAACGCGGCTCAGTCTTAGTTCTACTTTTGATCCACTCGAAGCGGCCAAAAAATGGTTAGTCCAGGCACTGACCGATCACGGCGTGGGCGCGAAAACTGCTGCCGGGTATGGATGGTTCACGATTGAGGAGGATCGGCCATGACATGGACGACATACCGTATGGAGTTACTAACCAACACCTTCTGTGCGGGAGCTGATCAACGGCAAGCCGAGATACGGATCCCCTCAATTCGCGGCCAGGTTCGCTGGTGGTTTCGAGCTTTGGGCGGGAGCCCGGAAGAGGAACGCGAGATCTTCGGCGGCGTGCACGGGGATAAGCCAACTGCCAGCAAAGTCCGCTTCCGCCTGGCCCATCCCGTGGTCTCGCGCTGCGCGAAAAACTTGAAGGACTTCGGTTACTCAATAGAGCATCCGCAGGCCTACTTGCTTTGGCCCCTGCGTCCGACTGCCCAAGATGATCGCAAAAGGGGCGTGTTGCCCCCTAACACCAGGTTTGATCTCATGGTCCAGCACTCGGGACTTAGTAAAGAATCTCATGGGCGATTTGAATCGGCCTTGTTTGCCTGGATGATGCTGGGGAGCCTGGGTACCAGGAGCCGCCGGGGCTACGGGTCCGTCTGGCCCGCCAAGGATTCGCAGTTTCCCTTTTGTCTGGACTCGCGGGAGAAGGTCACACGTGCCCTAGATAACATCTTGGGAAAGTTCCCGCAGGCATGCCTCCTCGCCATAACGCTTGGCCAGGCACGGCTCAGGGCGGAAGACGCTCTCAATCAGATGGGGAAATGGCTTAAGGAGTTTCGGGCTGGAAGCAAGCGCTCGGTGAAGACGCCTAGCCGCTGGGGGCGGAATGATCATGACAATGCCACCGGGGAGGGAGAAATCCTCTATCGCCCGGTTCTTGGACTACCCTTGGCCCAACGATACAAGTCTGGCAAGCTCAAGAAGACGACGTTAAAAGACGGTACGGATCGTTGGGCGAGCCCCGTGCACCTGAAGGTCATACGCTGCGAGTCGCAGTACTATGCTGCAGCTGTGTTTTTCCCAGAAATGGCCATGCCCAATGGAACCAGACTAAAGGTCTTCGGGAAAAACGGGATGAGTTTCAAGCAGGCCAACCGGGGGCTCTTTGAGGCCATGATGAAACCACCACCGGGAGGAGAGGTGTTTTGCAAGGTGGGCAGCTGAAAGCAGACAGGAGAAAAACTGTAGGCAGTTCCATCAACTGCGCTCGTATCCGGGTTCGCCGTTTCGGGCGCATGCCATTATCCGAGACTCGTGGAGAGTGACTCACTATGTCTACTTTGTTGATTAGTATAGGCGGAACACCGAACCCGGTCATCTTCTCGATCAAGCAGCATGCGGCGGACGAGGTGGTGTTTTTTGTCTCGCGCGACTCCCGACCCCTGGTGAGCAGAGACATACTGCCGGCGCTTTTGAAAGACACCGGGAGCGTGCCCGATCACGAATTCGTTCTGACTCCTGATCCGCAGGATCTGGGCGAGTGCGTGTTCACGCTACTTCGCGAGGTTCCGGAGGCGCTACGTCGTCTCGGGATAGATCACCTCGAGTGGCCTGAACTGGTGGACTATACCGCCGGCACCAAGGTCATGAGCGCCGCGTTGACTCTGGCGTCGTCCCGATATCCCTGCCAGGTCGCTTACATCGGAACACCCGATGAAGGAGGACGCACCAAAGACGGCGTCGGTGTCGTGCTTGACGGCCGGGAGAGAGTGTTCTTCCAGGAAAATCCTTGGAACCGGATTGCTTGGTTTGATGCGCGTACGGCGGCCGAGCTGTTCAATCGTGGCCAGTATGGGAATGCCTGGCGCCTGATGGAACGTATCGCGCGCCAGGTTACCGAAGAGGGGACGAAGCGAGTTTTTAAAGTACTGGCCGGGATTTTCCAAGGGTTTGCTTGCTGGGATGTTTTCGATCACAAGCAGGCGCAACATTTGTTGAACAGACACCTGCAGTCTTTGCTCGACGTCGTCCATCGTCAAACTCCGGGCATACCGAGGCTGGATTCTTTTGCCGAGGAGGTGCGCGAATTACACGCGGTATTGAACCGGATTAAGCCGAAGACGCTCACCCTGGACCTAGTCGACGATCTTCTGGCGAATGCCCTGCGGCGTGCCGAACTCGAGCAAAAGTACGAGGATGCGACAGCTCGCTGTTACGCGGCGATTGAACGTCTGGCACAGCATCAACTGATGCTCAAGTATGGAATTGATGCCTCCGATGCGCGAGCCGAGCTGCTTCCCGTCTGTCTTCGGGGCGAGTACGAGAAGAGGTACACGGTAATCCGAGTGAAGAAGGACGGGAGCAAGACGACAAAAATGAAGCTCCCGCTTTACGCCGACTTCCGCCTCCTGGCCGAGCGTGGCGATCCGATCGGAAAACGGTTTTTTGAGTGTGAAGAGAGGATACAGTCAGATCTGCAGGCTCGAAATCGTTCAATCCTGGGACACGGGATGGAGCCGATCCAGGGCGATCAATTCCGCGCTCTGTTCGAGGACGCGCTTTACTTGCGGGGAATCGAGGAGTCCTCCCTGTGGCGGTTCCCGACATTACGGCTGTGAGGAGGCGCCTGTAGCTATGGCAAGCTTGGTTATCTCGAGTGAAACGATAAGCGTTCGCCTGATCTCCAAACACCTGGAGGTGATCCGCTGGGTGGAATGGGGCAAAAAGGCGGAATCCCGGATGCGTGTTCCCCTGGTCGATGTTGACCGGGTGGTGGTTGTCGGCTATCCCAGCATCAGCTTGCCTGTTTTGTACCGACTGCTGCGTAACGGCGTTCCGTGCTTTTTCCTGTCATCCAAGGGGCACTGGGTAGGTAGTCTTACTCCCGACAACAACAAAAATGCCGGAAGACGCCTTCGGCAGTACCAAGTTGCGAATGACAGTGAGTTTGCGTTGCGCGTTGCTAGAAAGCTGATCTGGGCAAAGTTGCGAAACAGCCGCCGGGTGTTGCAGCGGTTGTCAGCCAACCGGGACGAGTCTCACCTTCCAGAGCAGGAACGTGTAGACCGCGAGTTAATGGAATTGGCGGGGCGGGCGGCCGAAGCCTCGAGCTTGGAGGAACTGCGCGGGTACGAGGGGCTTGCGGCAGCCCGGTATTTCAACCGCCTCGGTTCTTTCTTCCCGGAAAACGTTCCGTTTGGAGGGCGTAGTCGCCGCCCGCCGAGGGATGCAGCCAACGCGCTGCTCTCGTGGACCTACTCGGTAGTGCTCGGTGAAGTGGATGGCTGCGTGCGTGGGCACGGGCTTGATGCTTGCTTGGGTTTCTTGCACGGGATCCAGCACGGTACCCCGTCTTTGTCGCTGGATCTGCTCGAACCGCTTCGAGGACCGGTCTGTGACCTGCTTGTCTTGAATCTGCTGAACCACCGGGTTCTGACCGAGGCAAACTTTCGGTTCGATTCCGCAAGCGGGGGGTTCTACTTGAAAGAGGAGTCCCGGAAAACCTTCTTCAGTTCCTACGAAGCAACGATGACGCGGCAGTTCATTCCGGCTAAGGGGCAGCCTCACACTGATTTCCGGCGAATCATTGAATCATCCGTCACCGGCTTGCTGCGGGCGATGGAGGGTGACGAGCTTCCGGAGTTTTTCCTGATGCCATGAGCAATGAGACGATCCATGAGGCAGACATTGAAACCGGATCGAATCCGTTCGAGGTCGGATTCACCCCGAGGCGATTCGATCCTTCTGAGGAACGGTATCGGCATATGCTGCATCTCGTGGCCTATGACGTGAGACATCCGCGGCGTTTGCGCCGGGTTGCAAAGGTTTGCGCGGACTACGGCGTCCGGGTGGAGTACAGTGTTTTCGAGTGCGATCTGGCCGAGGACGTGTTTCAGGCGTTCTGGCAGGAGCTTGAGGCGGAGATCGATCCGGATGAAGACACCATACTCGCCTACCGAATATGCGGTGTCTGTGTTCGCCGTATTCGCAGCATGGGGCTGACGACCCGACCCCAAAACGCGCTCCTCTACATGATTTGAGGCTGGAAATCGGGTGGGGTTTTCTCTTATGCTGACGGGGCGCCGCGGCCCCGGCCTGAACAAAGCGTCCCCGGTCAGGGGGCGAGTAGGGTAGCCTTTGTTCCTTCGGCGGCAGTCGACTTGCATGAAAAACAGCCCTCTGCCGCCGAACATGTAAGCGATGATTTTATGAGAGTTAAGCACCAGTGGAAGTGAGAACTTCACACCCACTATGCATAGTAAGCACGCACTGCCGCCGAAACCATGTTCCAAAGCCGCCACCCATCTGTGTTTCGCGATGCCGCTGTCCGAATGGACACCAGAGCCGAAAGGCGATTGAGACTCGGTAACTCGGGGGGACATTGCCCCCCCCCGATTGATGGCGTCCGAATGGACACCAGAGCCGAAAGGCGATTGAGACTGAAAATATCGTCATCTCTCTAACCCTCCTAGGTAGTCATACAAGTCCGAATGGACACCAGAGCCGAAAGGCGATTGAGACATCTCTCTTTCCTCCTTATCTCTCTTTCCTCCTTATTCTCTCAGTCCGAATGGACACCAGAGCCGAAAGGCGATTGAGACTCGGCCTTTACCGCTTGTTTCACGGCGTCTTTTACCGTCCGAATGGACACCAGAGCCGAAAGGCGATTGAGACGAGGAAGGCGAGCGCAAGCAGCGCTCGCGCCTCGCGGTCCGAATGGACACCAGAGCCGAAAGGCGATTGAGACAGGGCGTAACGGATTTGTTTTTCCGTCGCCATTTTCCTGTCCGAATGGACACCAGAGCCGAAAGGCGATTGAGACATTGAGATAATTGCGAGGGTCTCACGGCCCCTTCTCGTCCGAATGGACACCAGAGCCGAAAGGCGATTGAGACGACCCACCACCGGGCGACCGTGGTCGGCTTAATCGTTGTCCGAATGGACACCAGAGCCGAAAGGCGATTGAGACTAACGCGAACCCGTATGCGCTGGCCAGTGTCCTGGTCCGAATGGACACCAGAGCCGAAAGGCGATTGAGACGGGCTGACCGGAACGAGGTCTAGTTGGCCTCCCTCGGGGGTCCGAATGGACACCAGAGCCGAAAGGCGATTGAGACACCTCGTAAGAGCGGGAGTGAAAACGGAACGTGCCGGTCCGAATGGACACCAGAGCCGAAAGGCGATTGAGACGCGATTTCGCGTCGCGCCTCCCCGTTGCGGATCGCGTCCGAATGGACACCAGAGCCGAAAGGCGATTGAGACCGAGGAAACGGTGACGGATCGAGTCGTGGTCGAAAGCGTCCGAATGGACACCAGAGCCGAAAGGCGATTGAGACTCACAGGGTTCGGTCGTGGCCCTCAGCGCCCAGATCGCATGTCCGAATGGACACCAGAGCCGAAAGGCGATTGAGACTGAGTATCGAACCGCACAGCGGCCTGAGCATCTGCCCAAGTCCGAATGGACACCAGAGCCGAAAGGCGATTGAGACTGGTGTGCCCCATGACGACTATCCCGTCGTCAACACAGCGTCCGAATGGACACCAGAGCCGAAAGGCGATTGAGACCCCGTTAGTCTCAAGGATGCGAGCAATCGGAATAGCCGTGTCCGAATGGACACCAGAGCCGAAAGGCGATTGAGACTCCGAAACTCAACATGAAGAAGCTGCTTGGGGCCGGCTATGCGCGTCCGAATGGACACCAGAGCCGAAAGGCGATTGAGACCGTGCGTCGTGCGGTCGAGGAGGTGCGAGCATGTTAAGTCCGAATGGACACCAGAGCCGAAAGGCGATTGAGACTTATTGTCCATCCCCAACCCAACCCGAGGCGTGGGGATAGTCCGAATGGACACCAGAGCCGAAAGGCGATTGAGACAATGCTATAACCACGACGTGGGCATAACACAAACTCTGTACTCAGTCCGAATGGACACCAGAGCCGAAAGGCGATTGAGACCCTCGAAGTAGTACAGGCCGAGCTTGAACATGGCATTCAGTCCGAATGGACACCAGAGCCGAAAGGCGATTGAGACTCAAGAGCCGCGAGGCATTCCGCGAAGGCATAGATGTCCGAATGGACACCAGAGCCGAAAGGCGATTGAGACAAGGCATAGATTAGATCTGGCATTCTCAAAGTTCCAGTCCGAATGGACACCAGAGCCGAAAGGCGATTGAGACGGGATATACGCGTTGACCTGGACCTTGAGCTCGCGGTCCGAATGGACACCAGAGCCGAAAGGCGATTGAGACACCGTACCTGAAAATTATAATGTCGCCGTGCTCATCCTTCATGTCCGAATGGACACCAGAGCCGAAAGGCGATTGAGACGCCCGGGATGGCATTTAGTAAGTAACTCTGACTCTTTTTGTCCGAATGGACACCAGAGCCGAAAGGCGATTGAGACCTATTGGGGCAAACCTCAACAGGGCGAAGTCTCCGACTACGTCCGAATGGACACCAGAGCCGAAAGGCGATTGAGACCGACCTCTTAAATGATCAATTGCTACAAGTTGCGTCCGCGTCCGAATGGACACCAGAGCCGAAAGGCGATTGAGACCAACTACATCCAATCCGCAAAAGTAACATGCCATAAACAGATCTGTCCGAATGGACACCAGAGCCGAAAGGCGATTGAGACCGCCCGAGTACATCAAAAACGTTCACGCCATGATCCGGGTCCGAATGGACACCAGAGCCGAAAGGCGATTGAGACTCAGCGTACAAAAAGCCGATCATCTTGCCGATCTGCAAGTCCGACAAGTCCGAATGGACACCAGAGCCGAAAGGCGATTGAGACAAGATCCCGATTCGGCAAAGATTCCCAAGGAACCCGGGGTGTGTCCGAATGGACACCAGAGCCGAAAGGCGATTGAGACAAGATCCCGATTCGGCAAA
>Ga0116188_1001915_pt1 | contig 17109 bp, 17 predicted proteins | sample AD_JPNTR2_MetaG_FD_89807 | JGI IMG/M metagenome (GOLD analysis project Ga0116188, IMG submission 89807) | Active sludge microbial communities of municipal wastewater-treating anaerobic digesters from Japan - AD_JPNTR2_MetaG | ecosystem: Engineered > Bioreactor > Anaerobic > Digestate | place...
GAAAAAAGAAGTGGTCCAGCAAAAAGGGAGAAAAATTCAAATTAAATCCAAATAAATTAAAAGATTTCAAAACAAAACTCCGCTTTGCATTTACAGCGGAGTTTTGTTATTATTAAGGATAATTTTATGATTACTTACGATGATTTTTCTAAAATTGAATTAAAAGTAGCCAAAATACTTCAAGCAGAAAGGGTAGAGAATTCTGAGAAATTGATTAAATTAAAAATTAAAGTTGGTGAAAAAGAAAAGCAAATTGTGGCAGGAATTGGCAAATTTTATAATCCAGAAGATTTATTAAGTAAATTGATTGTTATTGTAGATAACTTAGAACCAAAAAAATTAATGGGTTTGGAAAGCCAGGGCATGCTTTTGGCAGCTTCAAACGAGAATAGCCTTTCTTTAATTGTTCCTGATACAGACATCCAAGATGGCAGTCAAATTAAATAAATCTATGATATCAAGAGTCGAGGCCTTAAAAATTTTAAATGATAATATTAAAAGCCCAAATTTAGTTAAACACTCTTTGGCAGTAGAAGCGATAATGAAGGGTCTGGCTGAATATTTCAAAGAAGATGAAGAAAAATGGGGGATTTTGGGATTGCTCCATGACATTGATTATGAAAAAACAAAGGATAAACCAGAAGAGCATTCTTTAATTGGAAGTCAAATGTTAAAAGAGATGGGTTTTGAAGATGAATTTACAAGGGCAGTTGCCTCCCACAATGAAATCCATAATATTTTGCCTGACTCTTTAATGGCAAAAGCTTTATTTGTTTCAGACCCTTTATCTGGTTTAATTGTGGCTTCAACATTAGTTTTGCCTTCAAAAAAAATTTCTGATTTAACAGCGGAAAATGTTTTAAACCGCTTTAAAGAAAAAGCTTTTGCCCGCGGCGCCAATCGCCAGCATATTCTAAAATGCGAAGAATTTTTAACTCTTCCTTTGGAGAAATTCATTGAAATTTCCCTAAATTCAATGAAGCAAATTGCTTCTGATCTAGATTTATAAAACTAACGGAGAACAGTTCTCCGTAAACTTCTTTATAAAAATATGAAAAAAAGAATTATTAATCAAAGAGAAAAAGTGAGGCAAATTAAAGTTTTAAGGCCAGCGCGGCTTTCCTGCAAAAGCCACAAATATCATTTTAAGAAAGCCAAAAGAATTAATGCCAAGAAATCCAAATAAATGTTTAATCTTTTAAAAAAAACAGACAAAGAACTTTATCAATTGGTTTCAAAAGAAATTCAAAGACAAAAGCAGACTCTTGATTTAATTGCTTCAGAAAATATTGCCCCAACCGCGATTTTGGAAGTTTTAGGTTCGCCTCTGGTCAATAAATACTCTGAAGGCTATCCTTTTAAACGGTATTATCCCGGAAATTTTTATTATGACAAGATAGAAATTTTAGCCCAAAAAAGAGCGCTTGAAGCTTTTAATCTCAAAGAAGAAGATTGGGCAGTCAATGTCCAGCCTTATTCCGGCTCTCCTGCAAATTTAGAAGTTTACAATGCTTTGCTTCAGCCAAAAGATGTTTTTTTGGGAATGAGTTTGGCTAGCGGCGGTCATTTAACTCATGGCCATTTTGTTAATTTTTCCGGCAAAATCTATAAAGCAATCCAATATGGTTTAAACGAGAAAACCCAATTAATAGATTACAAAGAAGTGGAAAGATTGGCTAAAAAATATAAGCCAAAATTAATAGTTTGCGGCACTACTTCTTATCCAAGAAAAATAGACTTTTTGAGATTTTCTAAAATTGCCAACAAAGTTGACGCTTATCTGATGGCGGATATTTCTCATATTGCCGGTTTGGTTTTGGCAGATCTTCATCCTAATCCTTTTGAATATAGCGATATTGTTACCACCACCACTCATAAAACTTTGCGCGGTCCCAGGGGAGCAATTATATTTATCAACAAAAAATCTAAAATTGCCAAAAAATTTAAAATAGATTTAGAAAGTCAGATTAACAAATCAGTTTTTCCCGGAATGCAAGGCGGGCCGCACAATAACGTCACTGCCGCCATTGCTTTAATGCTAAAATTAGCCCAGAGAAAAGATTTTAAACAATATCAAAGACAAATATTAAAAAATAGCGCAGTTTTAGCCGAAGAATTAAAAAAATTAGGTTTTAAATTAGTGACTAATGGCACTGATAATCATTTGATGGTAATTGATTTGAGAAACACTGATTTTTCTGGCATTGAAGCAGAAAAAATTTTAGAAAAAGCGGCAATTATTGCCAACCGCAATGTTGTTCCCGGCGATTTAAAACCATTTAAGCCTTCTGGAATTAGAATCGGCACTCCCTCGGTTACTTCCAGGGGAATGAAAGAAAAAGAAATGAGAATTATCGCCAATTGGTTTTACCAATTATTGATAAAAAAAGAAAAACCGGAAATGGTTAAGAAAGAAATTCTTAAACTGCTTAAAAAATCTCCAATTTATGAAAAAAGATAAAATCGCGATTGTTTTTGGTACCCGGCCGACTTTCATTAAAATGTCGCCTTTAATCAAAACTCTTTCAAAAAAGAGGGCTAATTTTTTTATTATTCACACTGGCCAGCATTATTCAAAAGAACTGGATAAAGTGTTTTTTGAAGAATTAAAAATTTTAAAACCAGATTATAATTTAAAAATTGGCTCTGGTACTCATAGTTATCAAACCGGAGTTGGTTTGATTGAAATTGAAAAACTTTTTTTGAAGGAAAAACCCAAATTAGTTTTAGTTTATGGAGATACTAATTCAATGCTAAGCGCTGCTTTGGCTGCGGCAAAACTTCATTTACCTTTGGCTCATATTGAGGCTGGCTTGCGTTCTTACGACAGATTTATGCCAGAAGAGATAAATCGGGTTGTAGCTGACCATATTGCTGATTATTTGTTTGCCTCGACTAAAATTGCGAAAGAGAATCTATTAAAAGAGGGAATAGAAAAAACAAAAATTTTTGTGGTAGGCAATTTAATAGTCGATGCCCTATTTCAAAATATCAAAATCGCCAAAAAATACAACAAAATTTTTAATGATTTAAAAATCAAAAAAGAAAAGTATTTTTTAATTACCGCTCACCGTTCAGAAAATGTTGATTTTAAAGAAAAATTAAAAGGAATTTTAGAAGGACTAAATTTAATTTACAAAAATTATCATTTGCCGATTATTTACCCAATTCATCCCCGCGCTCAAAAAATGATAGAAAAATTTAAATTAAAAGTCCCCGAAGGGGTGAAAACTATTAAACCCTTAGGCTATTTTGAATTTCTGAATCTATTAATGAATGCTAAATTGGCTTTAACTGATTCAGGCGGCATTCAAGAGGAAAGTTGTATTTTAAAAGTTCCTTGCGTGACTTTAAGGGAAAATACCGAGCGGCCGGAAACTTTAAAAGTGAAAAGCAACATTTTAGCAGGCACTGACCCCTATAAAATTTTAAAAGGAGCAAATACAATGCTTAAAAGAAAAAGAAACTGGCAAAATCCTTTTGGCGACGGCAAAACCTCTTTAAAAATCATTAAAATTTTAAAGAAAGAAGGATTTGTGATATAATTTTAGATATGAAAGATTACGTTGTTGGTGATAATTTGGCTTTTGAACTCTCAAAACTTTTAGGCATTGACTACCTTAAAGTAGAAGAAAGAATTTTTCCAGACGGAGAAGTGCTGCCAAAACTGGAAAAAGAGCCGGAAATCAATCGGGCGATTTTAATTTACCAAAATAAGAAACTGGAAAATGTCAATTCTTATTTGATTAAATATCTTTTTCTTTCAAAAAAACTAAAAGAAATTTCTCAAAAAGTTATAGGAATAATGCCTTATTATCCCTATGCCAGGCAAGATGCGGTATTTTTAGAAGGAGAACCGGTTTCCTCATTGTATCTGGCGCAGATTTTAGAAAAAAATTTAGATGTTTTTATCACCTGTAATTCTCATGAGCATCGAAAGAAGATATCTGATTTATTTACTATCCCTGCCTACAATATTTCTCTTTTTAAAGAGATGTCAGCATTTTTTAGTGATTTTGAATTGCCCAAAACCGTGGTTGTCGGTCCGGATAGGGAAGCAAAAACTTTTGTGGATGAATTTTGCCAGAGTTTGCCCTCAGAAAAATATGTTTTTCTTAAACAGCGAAACGCTCAAACTGGCGAAATTGAATTTTTAGAGTCAGATTTTAATTTTAGAGACAAAGAGGCAATTATTGTTGACGATATTTTAAGCAGTGGCAAAACCTTATTAAAAGTCGCTCAAATAATAAAACATAAAGGAGCAAAAAGCATTAGTTTCGCTTTTGTTCATCTTATAGACGAGTTAGGGCTTGATTTAATAAAAAGCATCTTTCCTAAAAGAATAATTACCACCAATACCTTGGAGAATCGTTATTTTAAACTGAATATTGTAAATCCTTTGGCAAACTTTTTAAAACAAAATATTTTATAACTATGGAAGAGCATATGGAAGAAAAAAACGGCGTTTTTTTTCTTAAAGCAAAATATTTGGATATAAAAACTGGCCATCCGTGGGTGGTAGTTATTAATGACCAAGACGCAAAAACTTATGGCATTAGAGCGGGCGATGAATTACTTTTAAAATGGAATCATAAACAGACAGAGGTGGGGGTTGATTTAACTAAAGAATTAGTTAGCCAAGGAGAGATTGGCCTTTTTAAAGATATTATCCTAAGATACAAAATTAAAGAGGGCGATATTCTGGAACTATCTTTAACTCAACCACCTCCTTCGCTCGAGAATATCAGAAAAAAACTTTTAGGCAAAAAATTAACTTATGAAGAAATTAAGGGAATAATGGTGGATATTGTCAATTACCGGCTGGATGATATTCAGATTGCTTTCTTTTTAGCTTCTTCCTTCCAAAAAGATGGATTGTCGAAAGAAGAGATTTATCATATGACAAAGACAATGGCAGAAACTGGGGAAATGATTTTTTGGAATAAAGAAATAGTGGCAGACAAACATTCTATCGGCGGATTGCCAGGCAATCGCACTACTCCGATTGTTGTTTCTATTATTTCCAATTTAAATATCTTTATTCCCAAAACTTCTTCCAGAGCCGTGACTTCCGAAGCCGGCACCGCGGATGTGATTGAAACAGTCGCACCAGTGGAATTTTCCTTGGAAAAAATAAAAAAAGTAGTCGCTGAAACTAATGCTTGTCTGGTTTGGGGTGGTTCTTTAAAATTAGCGCCGGCAGATGACAGAATTTTAAGAGTAAGTTACGAGTTGGGAGTAGAGCCTTATTCAAAAATGATTGTTTCTATTATGGCAAAGAAAGTGGCGATGGGTGCGACTCATCTGGTAATTGATATGCCAATTGCCGAAGGAGCAAAAATTTCCAGTTTTTGTGAAGCGAAAAAAGTCAAAAAAACGTTCCTTTATTTAAGCAGAAAGTTTAATATTAAAACAAAAGTGATTATTGAAAGAATAAACGGGCCAGTTGGCAGAGGAATAGGTCCGGCTTTGGAAATTAAAGATGCCTTAAAAGTTTTAGAGCAGAAAGAAGACCGGCCTCTTGATTTGGAAAAAAGAGCAGTAAAATTAGCCGGTGCCTTGTTGGAATTAACTAAAAAAGCGCCAATTGGGAAAGGCGAAGAAATCGCTTTAAATCAATTGAAAAACGGCGGAGCCTTAAGTCAATTTAAAAAAATTATTGAAGCTCAAGGAGGAATCAAAGATATTTCTTCCGATAAAATTTCTTTAGGTCAAGTAAATTATGAGTTTAAAGCAAAAAAACAGGGGATTGTTTCTAAAATTGATTTGAAAAAATTAGTGAGAATAGCGCGCCTTTTGGGTTCTCCTTCAACCAAACAGGCTGGCATCTATTTAAACAAAACCATTAATGAAAGGGTAATAGTTGGGGATACTTTATTTACTCTTCATACTAATAGCGACCAGCGCCTTAATTTGGCTTTAAATGAACTCAAAAAAATTGAGTTATATACAATTTATGAAAAATAAAAAGTTTTTCACCATTACTGAAATATCAAAACTTTTAGGTATTAGCCAAACAGCAGTTTTAAAGCAAATAAAGAGAGGACAAATAAAAGCCATTAAAATTGGCCGCAATTTTGTTATTTTGAAAGAAGAAGTGGAAAACATTTTAGGAAAAACCATAACCAAAGAGCAAAAAAATATTATTGATAAAGGAATAAAAAAAGTGATTAGCGATTATAAAGTTGCGCTTAAACTTTTAGGCCAAGAACAAATATGAAACCAATTACTTTGGCAGAAGTTGAATATCTTACTTTTAAACTGGCAAAAGAAGACTCGGAATTTAGCGAACTGATTTCCGCTTTTAGGACCCGGTTTCCTCGCGTTTTGGAAAGTTGCCTCGCGACGCCTTTCCAAAGATTTAATAAAAGAGATTTATATAAAGGCTTAATCGGCAAATCCGCTATTTTATTTTATCTAATGATAAAAAATCATCCTTTTCAAAATGGAAACAAAAGAATAGCCCTAGCCACTTTGTTGATTTTTCTTTATAAAAATAACAAATGGTTTAAAGTTGACAATCAAGAGTTATATAATTTTACCGATTGGGTAGCGGCCAGTCCGGCAGAACTAAAAGACAAAGTAGTAGAGAGCATAGAAATTTTCCTTAAACTTCACCTTCTTACTTTAAAATAATAAAAATAAATCTATGAAAAATCCCCACCGTGAAAACTCTAATTTTTTAATTAGAGATTTGCCAAAAAGCGAACGGCCAAGAGAAAAATTGCTTAATCGCGGCCCAGAAAATTTAAAAGACGAAGAATTATTAGCAATTTTAATAGGGACTGGCTTTCATGGCAAAAGCGCTTTAAGATTAGCCAGGCAAATTTTGGCGAAATATCCAAAAAATAAACTTTTAAAAATTCAACCCAACCAATTAACCGAAATTAAAGGCATTGGTTCCAGCAAGGCCTCAATTATTTTGGCCGCTATTGAATTAGTCAAAAGAAGTCTAAATTTAAGAGAAGAAACAATTCCTGTTATCCAATCCCCTAAAGATGTCATTAGTCAAGTGAGTTTTTTAAGAGATAAACAAAGAGAACATTTTGTAGTTTTGTTTTTAAATGCCAGAAATCAGTTAATTACTAAAAAAGATTTATTTATCGGCACCTTAAATGCCAATTTAGTTCACCCTCGAGAAATTTTTAGCGAAGCCTTAAAACATAATGCCGCTTCATTAATTTTAATTCATAATCATCCTTCAGGCGACCCAGAACCATCGCAAGATGACCTTGAGATTACCAAGCGTTTGAGAGAAGCCGGACAAATTATGGGTCTTGAGATTATTGACCATTTGATTATCAGCCATAATAACTATTTTAGTTTTAAAGAACATCAGCTTCTTGAATCTTGAAGCAAGTTTCAAAGCCAGTTTTCCCACTGGGGGGGGTATTTGTGGTATAATAGGAATAATTGGTTTTATTGAACTACACGATAAGGCTACTAACATCGACAAAAACTCAACCAATTGACCCACAAAGTGCAGAAGTTACAGGAAAAAGAGGGGATAGAGAAAAGAATAGAACAAATAGTGGCACAGAAAAGTAGGGTTAAAATGAAATAAAGGTATAAACTTAATAAAATCATGGCTAAAAGTGAAAAAGAACAAAAGTTTAAAGAACATTCCAGATGCCATATTTCAAATTTAGAAACGAGAAAATTAAAAGATGAAGTTGAACGTCTTAAAAAAGAATTAAAGTTAAAGAAAAAATATGGGCTTGTTTGGGAAGATAAACCAGAAGAAGTAGTTGAGATGTGTAAGAAAAAATTGCCGGTGTTGAAAGATGTTAAAAACAAAGAAATTATTACCGATAAAAATAAACCGGTTAATTTATTAATTGAAGGCGACAATTATCATGCTCTTTCGGTTTTAAATTATACCCATGCGAAAAAAATTGATGTTATTTATATTGATCCGCCGTATAATACGGGAAATAAAGACTTTATTTTTAATGACCATTATGTTGATAAGGAAGATTTTTACCGTCATTCAAAATGGCTTTCTTTTATGGAGAAAAGATTGAAATTAGCAAAGAATTTATTAAAAGATACGGGCGTAATTTTTATTTCAATTGATGATAACGAGGCAGCACAATTGAAAATGTTAATGGACCAGATATTTGGAGAAGAAAATTTTGTTAATGCTTTTTATGTTCAAGTAAGGTATGCGCAAAAAACTTTAGCTGAAATTAGTGATTATCAGAAATTAATTGAACAAGTTTTAATTTATTCAAGAACAAAGAATGGCTTTAAACCTAACAAACCGAGTGAAGAATACGATTTAAGTAAATTTAAATATCGAATTATTGAAAAGAAGAAAGGAAAGAAAATTGATCTGGGTGGAAAGAAGGTAGAGATTTTTCTCCCAGGACAATATCAAATTATCGAAGAGAAAGCCGGTTCAGTAATTTACTAAAAGCAACCTGGGCAACGGGAGCATTATTAAGAACTACAGCAAAATTTTTTGCTAATTATTTAGAAGAGCGCAAAACAATAGATGGTCTCGGTGTTCTTTATAAAGTTTATGGGATTGGCGAAGATGGATTGGGTTATCGTTATTTTACAGGACCAAAAAGAGCCGAAGCCACAAAAGGATTATTTTTCTCTGGAGTTCCATCAAGCAGAAGAGAAGAAATTGAAAATGGCAATGGGTCGAAAAAAGAGAAACCAATTGTAAATTTTTATGATTACAGCGCAGATTTTGGAAATATAAGACACGAGGGTGGTGTTGGCTTCAGAAGTGGCAAAAAACCAGTCAAGTTATTAAAAAATCTAATAAATTTACACAAAAATAAGAATGCATTAGTTTTAGATTTTTTTGCTGGCTCCGGTTCTACTGGTCATGCTGTTTTAGATCTTAATAATGAAGATGGCGGAAATAGACAATTCATACTTTCTACAAATAATGAAGAGAATATTTGCACTGATTTTTGCTATCCAAGAATTAAAAATGTAATAAGGGGTTGGGGACGAAATGAAGGTTTAGGTGGCAATCTTAAATATTTCAAAACTGATTTTGTCGATTATGATGAGCCAACAGACAGAAATAAAATTAAACTTACTAAACAAGCAACCGAAATGCTTTGTGTTAAAGAGGGAACTTTTGAACAAGTGATTGACAATGAAAAATTTAAAATTTTCAAAAATTCAGACCATTACACCGGCATCATTTGGGACCAGGTGGCAATTCTGGCTTTCAAAAAAGCGATAAAAGACATAAAAGGGAAATTCAGCGTCTATGTTTTTTCTTTGACCGACGAAACTTTTGACGATGAATTTAAAGATGTAAAACAAAAAATTGGACTATCTCCTATCCCCGAAGCAATTTTGCAGGTTTATAGGAGAATTTTTAAATAGAAAGTATGGATTACTCCAAAGATGAAATCAGAGAAGTCATATTAAAGTGTCTTTACGAAAGAGCCCAAAAGTCGAAAGGTCCTTCCGGCATTGCGGTTGGCATAAAGGATTTGACAAGGTTAGTTAAATCAAAAATAGAAGTAAAACAACAAGACATTAGTGTGAACCTTCAGTTTTTAATTAAAAATGGCTATGTAGATATAAGGGAAGTTCAAAATCCTTTTGCTACAGCTAAATATGGCGCTAAACCGCAGGTAAAATATGAATTATCTCAAAGCGGATTCAGTTTCTTTGAACAGGGCTCAAGATTCGATCTTGCCGACCGTAACGCCGGTATAAATATCCAAATGCTCAATAGTGTCGCAGTTTTGGGTAATCAGAATATTGTAAAGAACATAGTCAGACAGGAATATCGCGATGGCTATTTGAAACTTGAAGAGCTTGAGAAAAAAGTTAATTTCTCAAGCGATATTAGAGACGAAGAAAAAATTAGCATTCAAGCCGACATAGAAACAATTAAAAACCAACTCGCAAAAGAAAAACCAAATACCGGAATCATTAAAATGGCTTTATCTGCTCTTTCTGTTCTGGCAGATATATCTTCATTAGCACCGCACTTTGGAAGCGTGAAGAATTGGCTATTATCATTTTTGCATTTAGGTTAAATATTTTTATGTAACTAAAAACTTACTAAGAAAATGAGAATGAAAAATAAACTTGTAAAACATCCATCGCCATATTCAGTTGAGTTATTGAATGGCCCCGAATATATTTTTGATGTTTTTGATAAAAGCAATGAATTTTTAAGAAATAACCCAAAACATAAGGATACCATAAATTTATATTTATTGGCCAATAGACATATTTTAGATTTAGTTCCACAATTGGTTTATAATTTTTGGTCAGGTCATACATTCCCACTTTCTGAAGCAGAATATGAACTTGAATCATCTGTTAATTTAGCATTATTCGGTTTTTATAAACAAGCTATATATTCTCTTAGAAATTTTTTAGAACTTGGGCTATTATCGATTTATTGGAATGTTGAGGATATGGGACACATAACTATTCAAAATTGGCTACATTCTCTTGAAGATACACCATTTAGAGATAAAGTTCTTAAGCTAATTTTAAGAAATAAAAACATAGAAAAGTTTAATAATAAGACTAGTATTATTGAAAAGATTACCATTTTATACAAAGAACTTTGTAATTATACCCATACAAAAGGTCGTAAGTATTCTACTAGTGCATTAATTAGATCTAATGTTAATAACTTTAACGAAAAAAGCTTTATTAAATGGCTAAATTACTTTAGACAGGCCGTACGAGTTGTTGTCACATTACATTTATTAAAATATCCTGTAGGATTACAATGTACTCCTATTGCTGAAAAATTCGGATTAAATGAGCCGGCTGGAGGATTTTTAAATCCATATCAAGCAGAACAAATAAAAAAGATTTTTAATGATAAAATCTTAAAAATTTTACAAAAAATTAGTGACGAAGACAAATCAGCCGTTGCTTTAGCAAAAAAAATTAACCATCACCCAGATATTACTGAGGAAGAATTTGTTAAACAAATAGAAGAAAATGATAAATGGCAAATAGAAGGAATGGGATTTAAAAAGTGGTTAAGCAATGAAAAAGTATTATATAAACCCTTAAAAGCTAGTAACCCACAAGAATATAAAGAAAAAATGAAATATGTAAAAAAAATGAGGGAATGGGCTAAATCGAAAAACCTCATTTAATTCGATAAAATTTATGCAACTAAAAATTTATCAAGAAAATACAATAGAAGAGTTACTAGAGAAAACCAAGAAACTTTTGGGTTATTCTGGTAATAAAAAATTAGTTTTTAAAGCACCGACTGGCTCGGGCAAAACAATAATGATGGCAGAGTTTTTGAAACGATTAATTGATGATAGAGAAATCAAACAGCCATTTTCTTTTATCTGGACAGCACCAAGACCAGTTTTGACTAATCAAAGCAAACAGAAACTAGAAGATTATTTCGAAAATAATCGAGCTATTAAATGTTCATTTTTTGAAGATTTAGATGATAGAAAAATAGACGAGAATGAAATTTTGTTTTTAAATTGGGAAAGTATAAATAAGAAAGACAACATTTATATTCGTGACAATGAGCAAGAGTTTAATTTATCAAAAGTGATAGAAAGGACTAGAGAGGAAGGCCGAAAAATTATTTTAATTATTGATGAAATTCATTATCAAGCAGAAAGTGATATTTCCCACGGATTGAGAGATATGATTGGGCCCAAATTGACCATCGGTGTTTCAGCTACCCCAAAAATGAAAGATCCCGATGAATTTGTAAATGTTCCATTAGAAGTGGTGAAAGCGGAAGGAATGATAAAAAAAGCAATAATCCTTAATGAACAGTTCGTTAATCTTTTAAAAAAGGGAAAAATTGAATCAAGTTTAAGTAAAAGCAGCGATGAATTGGTAATTGATGCGGCTTTAGAGAAAAGGGAAGAGGTATTAAAGGCATATCAAAAAGAGGGCTCAAAAATTAACCCCTTAGTTTTAATTCAACTTCCTGATAGAGTTGGTCAAACCGAAGATGAACAGAAAAATTTAGTAATAAGAATTTTAGAAGATAAGTACCAAATTTCTACCGATAATGGTAGATTAGCAATTTGGTTGTCTGGAGAACATATCAATAAGGAAGAAGTGGAAAAATCGGATAGTGAAGTTGAAGTTTTAATTTTTAAACAGGCTATTGCTTTGGGTTGGGATTGCCCAAGGGCGCAAATTTTAATTTTATTTAGAGAGTGGCATAATCCAATATTTTCTATTCAAACAATTGGGAGGATTATGAGAATGCCGGAACCTGATAAGGGTCATTATAAAAATGATATTTTAAATTATGCTTATGTATATACTAATTTAAGCAATATTGAAGTTGAAGAAGATTTGGCTGGGGGATATTTAACAATTTATACCAGTAAAAGAGTGGCTAATTACCAACCCATTAATTTGTTATCTTGCTATTCGGTGCGTCATCGTGAGAAAACAAGATTATCACCTTTATTTATTGAAATATTCCTGAAGGTAGTAAAAGATTATAAATTAGAGAAAAAAATTGACACGAAAGCAAAAAAGATAGATATAAAAGTTTTTAATGATTGGAGAATCGAGGATATCAATACTTTGACTAATAAAACATTAATAGGGGATAAATCTGTCAAAATCGAAGCCGGTGATTTTCAAAGATTATTTGATTTTTTTGTAAGAAGGACTTTAAGAGAAGGAACTATTTCTTTATATCCGGAGGATAGATCTGTTGGTCGTATAAAATATTCTATTTATAAATTTTTCGAATTGAATTTTAAAATGAAATGGGGCGAAGGAGAAGATGAGGCGATAAAAATAGTTTTGAGCGATAAAAATATTCAACACTTTATTAGTGTAATAGATAAGGCAAAAGAACAATATATCAATGGAGTATCAATTAGAGAGCCAGAGCTTAAATTTATAGATAAATGGAATATTCCAGAAAGTTTAACTTTCTCTGAGAATTATGAGAAAGAGGAACGAGCGAAATCAGTAATGCAGCCATTTTATAGTTTTACTCAATCGAAACTTGAGTCTATTTTCCTTGATTTTTTAGAAAAGTCAAGCAGAATCGAGTGGTGGTTTAAAAATGGAGACGGAGATGCAACATTTTTTGCTGTTCCTTATAATAATGGCGAGACAAAACCTTTCTATGTTGATTTTATTGTGCAACTAAATGATGGAAGAATTGGTTTATTTGATACTAAAGTTGGATTAACAAAACAAGTCGCTGGTCCCAAAATTAACGGATTGTATAAATACATTCAAAGCGAGAACAAGAAAGGTAAAAAACTTTTTGGTGGAATAGTTACAAATACAGACCAAAGAAATTATCAAGGTAGATGGGTTTATTTCGATAAAACATCAAAAGAATTAAAAGACGATTTAAATAATTGGAAAAGTTTAGAATTATAGTTAATTCAGTTCATAAAAAACTATTATGAAAATAAAATCAGTAGAAATAAATAATTTATGAGTAGAAAAAAGAAAAATGAAAAAATATATTGGTGCCAATGTTATGATGTAAATAAAAATATTGCTGGCAGAATCAGTAATAAAAGCAAATCTAAAGACACTGGTTTAATTTGTCATATCTGTGGTAAAAAAATTATCGAAGAACAAATAAAACCAAAGCCAAAAATTAATTAAGAATAAAATTATAGTAAAAACTCCAAGAATTTTTTGACAGTGTTTTAAATAAATCTTTTAAAGATGGCAAGTTATGAAGCTCAATATGCTTAATGAGAAAGTGACAGAATATTCGCCGAAGGATTTAAAAACATTTCAAAATGTATGAAAAAGAAAATTTTTAGAAGAAAACAAAATATAAGTTCTGATATCAAAATTCCTATTATAAATAGAAACACCCAGCTTACAAAACGCTTGATACTTATTGTTATTATTGGATGCGATGAGGTATTGGGTAAAAATGGTAAATTATATTTTCGTCTTTTGTGCAGATTAGTTGATAAATCTTTTGATGAATATTTAATGGCTAGAAAATTCATTTCTGAGGAAATAAGAACTAAAGATAAATTAGCTTACAGATTCATCGTCATTAATCATTTGGAAAATTGTATCAATGCTCTAAATCGTGTTATCAAAGTATTTAACTCTTCAATTAAAACAAATGAAAGTTACTTAAGGAATTTTGTTAGTAAAGATATGATCACGAAGATTAAAAAATTAAATGTTTCTCCTATTCGTAATAGAGTTGAGCATATTGATGAAGATATTTATAAAAATGAATTTAAAACAGGTCTATTTTTAGATATTGATGATGAATATAAGAAAATCTGTATTAGTGGTAGATGTCTTCTACTTACTGATTTAGCATCTATAATAGAAAATTATCACAATTTTGTTTCAGAGATATTTAATAATCTTCCAAATCGCTGTGAGAAAGGAGTTTATTATTACGATAAAGAATAAAGTTAAAATTTGGCTAACAAAAAAATTAGGAGAATAAATTTATGAAATCTAAAGAAGTAGAAAGAATAATTATAGAATTCGGAGAGTATTTAAAGACAGATGAGGCACAGTTACATCTAGATTATTTAACAACAAAAGAACCAAAGGAAACAAAAGAAATTTTGGAACGTTTAGGAGCAATGAATAAAAATAGCAAGGAATTTACTGAACTTGTACTTTTCGGTTTATTACCTAATTCGCAATCTCAATATGCGCAAAGAATAAGTATCGCACCAGCTTTTATAAATATCAAAAAGTTTTTTAGAAAATTAAATTATTCAGATTCCGATTGGCAAGCTATCGCAACACTAATATTTAAAACCGTTTCTGAGTTTACTGAGCACCCAGAAAACTTAGAAACATTGATTCATACTTTTACTTCAAATAAGTACAGTAAACGTTTTCAGTGTGGTTCAATAACTCCTATATTTTTTGCTCTTGATAATAAATTTCCAATAGTAAATAATCGTCAAATTAGAACATATCAAAGATTATCTGGATTAGTGTTAGGAAAATCAGATAAGCTAAGCCCAAAATTAGAAGATTACCCAGCTGATATTAAAAAAATTCAAGAATTTGTAAGTATTTTAGATAAAGATTATGGCTTTTCTGAAATAAAGGATATGGCGATATTTGATCTGTTCTGTTTTTGGTTCGATGAATCTATACAAAAAGGGAAAAAGAGTACTAAAAAAGATACAAATGTGGATATTCAAAAGCAACTTTTCAAACAAAATAAAATCAGAGAAAATGAGATATTCGAAGAGACTGAAATAGAGCAATCAATTCAAATTCCAGTAGAAGAACGAAAAGTAATATGGCAACCGAAAGATTTCAGTATAAAAGAATTGTATGATATGTGGAAAGAAGGGGAGTTAAATCTCCAGCCAGAATTTCAAAGATATAAATTATGGGATACGAAAAGAGAAAGTAAATTAATAGAGTCGGCTTTCCTAGAAGTACCAATTCCACCACTATATTTAGCTGAAGAAAGCGATGGCAAATATAGCGTTATAGATGGCCAACAAAGACTGTGGTCATTTTTTGATTTTTTTGATGGTAAATTAACTTTGAGCGGGCTTCTTGTTTTATGTGAATTGAACAGTCAAAACTTTAAAGATTTATCGAAGGGAGCAAAGTCAACCTTATTGAAGTTTACTCCGCATACCATAATTATCAAAAAAGAATCACATCCTGATATAAAGTTTGAAATTTTTGAACGATTTAATACAGGAGCTATAAAATTAAATGATCAGGAAATTAGAAATTGTATTTATCGTGGAGCTTATAATGATTTGCTAAAAACATTGTCAGAAGATAAAAACTTTCAATTTCTGCTTGGACTGAAGGAGGCTCATAAGAGAATGATTGATAGAGAATTAATTTTAAGATTTTTTGCGTTTTGGCATACTCCCTATATTAAATATGATCCTCCAATGAAAGTTTTTTTGAATAGAGAAATGGAAAATTATAGAAATCTCAACGAAGAAGAAAAAAATAAAATGATAAAAGTGTTTAAAAGGAGCATAGAACTTACTAAAACAGTCTTTGGCGAAAAAGCTTTTAAGAGATTTATTTTAGGGAACGAAAATGATGCTAATGGATTTTGGGAAGAGAGGAAAATCAACAAGGCTCTTTTTGATATAATTATGTATATTTTTACGAATTACGAAAAGCCTCAAATAGTGTCTTACAGTGATGAGATTAGAGAAGAATTGATATGGTTAATGACACACGATCAAGACTTTATAAATTCCATTACTTTGTCTACTAATAATAAACGAGAAGTTTTAATACGATTTGATAAATGGCACATATCTTTAAAAGAAATTGTTGGATACCCTCATAAAGAACCAAGAAGTTTTTCATTGAATCTTAAAAAACAATTCTGGGATAATAATCCAGTTTGCGCGTTATGTGGTCAACAAATTCAAACCATAGATGATGCGGAGTTAGATCATATTGATCAATACTGGCGCGGTGGAAAAACTATTCCATCTAATGCGAGATTGGTTCATAGATATTGTAATAGACATCGAGGCGGTAGAGATGAGAAAATTAATTAAGTATAAAAAATGAATAGATACTCTCAAAGAGAAAATAACAGGTATTATCCTCAAAGTAAAGAGCCTTTTACTATTATAGGTCATATATTGAGCTTTTTGTGGAATGTCCTCGTTGTGGTGGAAAATATAAGTATTGGAAAAAGCATAAAAGTATCTTTTGATAAAATACTTTATGGGAGGATTAAAACTATATAAATATAGTAAAAATTTTCCGAAAAAGTTTGAGAAAGAAAAAAAGAAAATTTCTAAAGTTATTGGAAATTACGAGATTTCTCATATTGGTAGTACCGCTGTTAAAGGTTTAGGCGGAAAGGGGATTATCGATATTATGATTAGTGTTAATAATTGGGAAGAAGCTAAAAATCTTGCTAAGAAATTAAAAAAGATAGGCTTTAAGCACGTTCATCGTAAAATAGAAAAAGGACAGTTATTTTTAAGCAAACATCAAAAAGCTACTCCAGATAATGTTCATATTCATATTACCAAAAAAGGGAGTAAGGTTTATAAAGAATTACTTGGCTTTAGAGATTATTTAAGAAAGAACAAAAAAGAATCAGAGAGGTATTTTAAATTAAAAATTGAAGCACTGGCGCAAGCTAATGGTAATCGAGCTCGGTATACCAAACTCAAAGAA
>Ga0116188_1001920_pt1 | contig 17066 bp, 14 predicted proteins | sample AD_JPNTR2_MetaG_FD_89807 | JGI IMG/M metagenome (GOLD analysis project Ga0116188, IMG submission 89807) | Active sludge microbial communities of municipal wastewater-treating anaerobic digesters from Japan - AD_JPNTR2_MetaG | ecosystem: Engineered > Bioreactor > Anaerobic > Digestate | place...
AATAATTAGACTTTATCACTCGATGACAAGGTATTTCTCTGTTTTTATTATTTGCTAAAATATTACCCACGGCTCGCGTAGCATTAATATTCCCAACTTTTTTAGCTATCTCTTGATATGTAAAAACTTGGCCTCGAGGTATTTTTTTCACTTGTAAAAGAACTCTCTGCTTAAAATCGAACATAACTCTTTCTAAATTATTGATTTTCTTATCTTAAAATAATAGTGGACCTGATGGGTGACGCTCCCACTACCTCTTGTATGCCATACAAGCGCTCTACTGTTGAGCTACAGGCCCATATATAGTTTGTATTACTCCTTTGAAATTGATTGCAACTAAATTATATCATACTCACAATAAATTTTCAAGACTGGTGTCCCTAGGAGGATTCGAACCCCCATCCAAAGCTTAGGACGCTTTTGTTCTATCCTATTGAACTATAGGGACAAAATATCTTTTTATTAGTTTAACATAAACATGACAAAAAAGAAAGACTACTCGCAAATTCTCGCCATTGAAATTATCATCATTATTAGTTATGATATAGCAACTTGATTTTTAACTATAAATATGATAATATAAAAATATTAATAATTATGGCCGACAAAATGAAGCAAAACTAAATGTTTCCTTAAAATTCATTTTAATTAATAACAATGTGCTGGAGTAGCTCAGTGGTAGAGCGCGTGCCTGAAGAGCACGGCGTCGGGTGTTCAATTCACCCCTCCAGCACAAAAGTAGTCAAAGATGCTTTAAAACCCTAAATCGGGCATTTTAATTTGCTTCAAAATTTAATAAAAACATTAAAAATAAATTTATGGTTATTCCACGCTTAAAATATCAAAAAATAAATGTACCCTCAACGGGTAGTATTATCGAAGGCACAGTATTAGCTAAAGAGCCGAAAGTCTTATATGTTGATGTTAGTCCTTTAGGATTAGCTATTATAAGAGGCTATGAATTTAATATGGCAAGAAACTATATCAAAGACTTACAAATAGGTGACAAAATTAATATTAAGGTTTTAGAAATAGATAATGAGTTGGGATTAATTGAGGCCTCTCTCCAAGAAGCCAGTTCAGAAAAAATTTGATCTACTTTACAAGAAATAAAGAAGAATAACGAAACCATTGTCATTAAGCCTAAAGAAGCTAATCGTGGAGGGTTAATAGCCGAGTATAAGGGCATAAAAGGCTTTTTACCAGCATCTCAATTAAGCCCTCAACATTATCCTGAAGTCGAAAATGGCGATAAAGAAGTAATTCTTTCTAAACTAAAAGATCTTATTAATAAAGAACTTGAAGTAAAAATATTAGATTTAGATCCAGCTACCAATAAATTAATTTTTTCAGAAAAAGAAGTTCAAACAGAAACAGAAAAAGAACAAATTATTAGCCAATACAAAGCTGGCGATATCGTAGAATGCCAAATAACTAAAGTTGTGCATTTTGGTTTATTTGTAAAATTTGGTGACCCTCCGCTAGATGGCTTAATACATATCTCTGAAGTAGATTATCAATTGATTCCTAACCTCTCTGAATTATTTAAAGAAGGAGATAAAGTTCAGGCAAAAATTCAAAGTATTGATAACGGCAGAATAGCTCTTTCAATTAAAGCTCTTAAACCGGATCCTTGAAAAGATGCAGCTGATATTTATAAAGTGGGCAAAAAATATAAAGGCACAGTCATTAAAACTGGTACCTTAGGCGCTTTAGTAGAATTTGAGCCTGGTATCTATGGTTTTATTAAATATAGTGATGTTGAGGATAAGAAAAAGATTGAAAAACCTTTAGAGATCGGCGAGGAGAAAATGTTTGAAATTAAAAACATTAGCCCCGAAGAAAGACGTATGATTCTAACGTTATAATAGCTAAAATAAAAGCTTAAAATTGCCCCTGATTTAATACAGGGGCAATTTTCAATAAAAATGTCTTGAACTTTTAAAAAACTATTATTTTACTGCTTCTTTTAAGGGTTTAGCTGCTCTAAATTTCACTACCTTTTTAGCAGGAATATTGACCTTTTCACCTGTTTTAGGATTGATACCCATACGAGCTGCTCGTGATTTAACTACAAAAGTACCAAATCCGCTGATAGCTGCATCTTCCCCCTTCTTTAGGGCTTTGCTAATAGCTTCAAAAATCCCCTCAACAACAGCTTCGGCTTCTTTTTTAGTAGTTTTTATCTGATTATGTACCAACTCCACTAAATCGTCTTTTTTCATATTAAAAATTTATATTATTTATTGAGATAAAATCCGCTAAACACCGACCTTGTTGATTTTACAAAATTATTTGAACAATATTACTAATATTTACTCAACTGTTTAGCAGCAAAAATCCTTTATTAATACTCAAATAATAGCACATTTTTCAAAAAAAATCAAGTTTTTAAAAGACTTTTTTGAATTCTCAACTATCAAAGCCACCTAGTTACTTCGGGGTGTTTTTAAGTAATTAACGGGCAAATTCTATAACCTTTGTTTCCCTAACAACGACAATTCTGATTTCGCCAGGATAATTGATTTCATCTTCAATTTTCTTAGCAATCTCTTTGGCTAATTTCATAGTATTATAATCATCAACTTTATCGGGAAAAACAAAAATTCTTAATTCTCTGCCAGCTTGAATTGCATAGGCTTTTTCAACTTCAGGATAAGTCAGGGCGATTTTTTCAAGATTTTCTAGGCGACGTAAATAATTTTCTAATGTTTCTTTACGAGCTCCGGGCCGTGAAGCAGAAATGGCATCAGCGCTATTAACAATAGCGGCTTCTAAGCTTTCAACTGGATAATCTTCATGGTGAGCCCTCATACCCTTAATAATTTCTTCAGAAATGCCATATTTTTGCAAAATTCTAATACCAATTTCAACATGAGAGCCTTCAACTTCATAATCAATCGCTTTGCCAATATCATGTAAAAGCCCGGCTTTCTTAGCTACTTCAACGTTGGCACCCAATTCTGAAGCTAACATGCTCGCTAAAGTTGCGACTTCTATAGAATGAAGTAGCATATTCTGACCATAGCTAACACGATAATTTAAACGTCCTAAAAGCAAAATCAACTCTTGAGGTAAATCTAAAATGCCCAATTCATAAACAGCGTCTTCTCCAGCTTTTTTAATCCTGTTTTTAATTTCTTGCTCAGCTCAAGCAATTTTTTCCTCAATTTTCGCTGGTTGAATACGTCCATCTTGAATCAATTTTTCTAAAGCTAAGCGAGCTATTTCACGCCTTATGGGATTAAACGATGACAAAGTAATAATATCGGGTGAGTCGTCAATAATTAATTCAACACCCGATACTTTCTCAAAATGGTGAATGTTTCTTCCCTCTTTACCAATAATCCTTCCCTTCATATCTTCTGAAGGTAATGATACAGTAGAAATCATAATCTCTGAAGCATTGCCATGACTAAACCTCTGGATGGCCGAGGAAACAATTTCCTCAGCTTTCTTTCTTATGGTTTCCTGTCTCTCACCTTCTAGTTTTTGCATTACAGCTGCTAATTCATTTTTGTGTTCATCTTCAATTTGTTTAATTAAAAGGTTTCTTGCTTCCTCTCGAGTAAGATTACTAATTTCCTGCAATTTTTGCTCTTGCAACTCTTTTGCTTTTAATAGATCTTCTTTAATTTGCTTAGCTTTATTAATATCTTCTGCTAATTTTTGTCGTTCATTATCTACCTCCAAATGTTTATGATCTAAAAATTCTTCCCGCTTAATTAAACGAATTTCCAGCTGATCTAACTTATCTTTTTTCTCCTTTTCTTCTTTCCTCGCTTCTTCAACAATCTTTGCCGCCTCTTCTTTTGCTTTGAGAATGATTTCCTTTGACTCTTCTTTAGCCTCTTGAATTTTGAGTTTAAGCTTTGCCTCAACAGAATCGGATCGTAAAGTAAAAAGATAATGCCGAATTACATATCCCAAAACCACGCCCAATAATAAAAGGACGATAGGGATAAAAATATTACTTGTTATCATAATAAAAATTTAATAAAGCCCTATTCTGATTAAACAGCATCTATGCTTAATATTTAAAAACTAGTTTTCTCCTAAGTACTTTAATTCATAATTATTAAAACAAACTTTAATGCTAAAATCTTTAAATAAGAACCTACTCTCTATTGCCATACATGACTCTATTCTCTCTTATTTCAGTAGATAAAGGTCTCTTTTAAAACAGAATAACGGCTTTTTCTTATTATTAAAATATTAAAAATGACCCAATAAACTTATGACTTTCGTTTATAGTTTAAGTTGATAAAACAAATATAGCATAATTTTTCAAAAAATGCAATAAAATATTTTTCAAAATTAAAACCAGCTATGCAATGTCAAAAATAAATTCACCACTTTGAAAATCAACTTTCACCTTGCTACCATTTTTGATCTCCCCTTTTAAAATTTTCTCTGAAAGCGGGGCTTTAATTTTTTCTCTAATGACGCCCTCTAAAGGTCTAGCGCCAAAAGTAGGATCAAATCCTTGATAAGCAAGCTCTTGAATTACCTCATTTGATACTTCTAAATCAATTTGTTTTTCTTCAATTAATTGTTTTTTAATACCACCGATTTGAAGTTTGGTAATTTCTAAAACATTCTCTTGACTCAAGGGCTTAAAAACTAAAATTTTACTAAATCGATTAAGCAACTCGGGAGTAAAAACAGAAGTTAATCTCTTTTTAATATTGTCACATAAAATTTCATATGATATTCCCTGATCTAACTGTTCTTTAATAAACTGAGACAGAGCATTTGAAGTAGCAATAATAATGGTATTATTAAATTCCACCAACGTACCAGTATTGTCAGTTAATCTACCTTCATCAAAAACTTGCAAAAATAAATTAAGCACGTTTTGGCTAGCTTTTTCGAATTCATCTAATAAAATTAAAGAAAAGGGATTAGCCTTTACGGCTTCTGTTAGAACTCCGCTTACTAAGCCATCCGGAGACCCAATGAAACGGCTAATGGTTTTTGGATCCTGATACTCTGACATATCAAAACGAATCATCTTCGATTCGCTACCAAAATAAATAGCGGCTAAACTTTTTGCCAATTCTGTTTTTCCCACACCTGTTGGCCCAACAAATAAAAAGGAAGCAATAGGACCAGTTTTTTTAGCAAGACCAGCCCGATATTCTCTTAAAGCCATAGCCACTGCCTTTACAGCTTCTTCTTGATCAATTAATCTTTGATGAATTAAATTTTCCAAATTGAGTAAATTAGAAGCTTCGGATTTCGTTACGACTGACAAAGGAATTCTAGTTTTAGCCTCAACCAAATCAATAATCATTTCTTCAGTCACTATTTTTTTTCCTACAGATTTAGCATAACTGACAGCCTCCCTCATCAAATCAAGAGCTGATTTTGGCAAAAGAGAATCTCTAAGATATCTTTTAGCTAAATAAACTGACCGTTTAATAGCGTTATAGGTAATTGTTACCTTATAAGTTTTTTCAAGGCCTAAAGCTTCATAGCTTAAAATCTGGATGGCTTCGCTTTCGCTGACTTCTTCCAAGCGAATAACTTCAAACATTGAAGCTAACTCTTTATCCTTTTCCACAATCTCGCGATATTCTTGAGATGTTGCCGTACCAATAACAGGCACTAAGCCTGATTGGAAAACTGGTTTCAGCAAGTCAGCAGCATTAATACCAGCACCTTCTACTGTAGTTTGCTTTAAAGCAGAAATATTTGGAATATGCAAAATAATATTACCTGCTTCCAAAACTTCTTTTGCTATCAAGTTAAATCTTTCCTGGAGCTCCCCAATATTTTTTGCTCCACTAGTAACATTCCCAATATTTAAAGATACTAACCGTTTATCAAAAATTGATGGTGGCACTTCATCACGTACTATTTTAAAAGCCAGATAAGCAACCATTGTCTCCTTTCCACTTCCAGGATCACCAACTAAAAGCACGTTGTTCATTCCTGGCCTGGCTAAAACATTAAGCATCATTTCAAATTCTTTTTCGTGTCCAATCATCAACCCTAATTGCATTTTAGAGGCTAAATCAGTTAAATCAATCCCTATAGTATCTAAATAGTCTGTTGGTCGAGCAGTTCAAGAACGATTAATTTTAAATTTATAACCATATTTCATTCTTAATCTCAAAAAATCACCTACGCCAATAGTTAATTGATCAGAATTAGGCGGCGGTACACTAGATAAAATTAAGGTATTATATAAATCTTCCTTATTAATACCAAATTTGTTTTGAATTTGAATAATTTCTGTTGATTGAATATCAAATAAGCTTAAAAATAAAGCTCGTTCAGAAACATAGTTTTCTTTTAAAAATAAAGCTTCAATAAAGCTTAACCTCATCAAATTGTTAATCTCTTCTAAAACAATTTTTCTGCTCTGAGGCACTTTTGTCAATGATTGTTTAAAGCTCTCATCAACTGTTTTTTTCAAATTCTCTATTTTAATCCCAAAACGCGTTATGGCTGACTGAATATACTTATTAGGTAATAGTGATTTCATTAAAAGTAAATAAAAATTACCTTGACTATTTAAAGCCTGATCAAAACAATTTAAGATTAAATTTTGAAGCTTAGGACTAACATAGCAATCAACTCTTATTATTGGTTTTTCCAAATCATCATAAGAGATTCTTCGCTTTGGATTGTTAAAACTCAAAAAAGAATCAGCTAAAAAGAGCAAAATAAAATAACCAACAAAGTTCAACTTTCTGACTCCAGAGAACAAAGAAACAATGCATAAAATAATAAGAAGACCAATAAAAACACTTTCCAATATTCTTAAAGCACAAATATCTCAACCTGGTAGAGAAAGTCTTTGATCTTTATAAATAAATTTTTTGTTAGTAATTTGAGAAATGAGCGACATAGTTATTTAAAAATATTATAAATAATATAGGGTAAAATAGCACATCATAATAAATAAAGAGTGCCAGAAAATAAAATAATGATGAGATAAGTAATACTAGACACAATCACCCTAAACAATCTAAAAGAAACACCAATGAGATATCCGTGCCAAGTATAATCCTGATAAAGGGGTTGCCAAAAATGTTTTAAAGTAATCTTTAAAGCTCAATGCCTATCAAGCTTTTTTAAAAACTTGATAAGGTTTTCATACCACAGATAAAAACTATCAAGATAAAAATGTCTCAAAAACAAAACCAATCTTTCAGCAACTCTTTGTACAAAACATAAAATAAACATAATATTAGATTTCAAATAATTTTATATTACTTGGCTCTTCTTTTTTTATGCGAATGATGCCATATTCTCCATCATAACCAGGAATTTTGTCTACTTCTCCCCTCCTCACTTTCTCTATAGCAGCTCCAATTGCTCCAAAACCATCATCAATAAATTGTTGTAAAGAAATATTTAATAAAATATTGAATTCGTTATCATACTGCCTAATCATTTGACTATATAAATCCTGGGTTTTTTTAGAAAAGGTAGTAGTGCTAAAAAGGTCGGCAATAATTTCTTTCAGAGACATTAAACATTTGAAGGGAATAATGCCAAAATTTTTAGCTTCTTCTTCGGCTCGGTCGGCCAAATCATCTACCCGATGCAAAACTCCGATTGTTAAATTTTTATGGCAAACAGGACAAATATTATTTAACTTTTTCGCTTCAGCTGGAGATAAATTAACCTTACATAATCTATGTCCATCATAATGATATTTCCCCTCTTCTGGATAAAATTCGATAGTATATAAAAATTTTTCGGGATTTTTTGTAATCAAGGCATTATAAAAATCATTATAATTAAAATCAATATTAAAAACATTAGCTTCCCTGCCTAATTTTTCTAAAGAATGGCTATCAGAATTAGAAACTAAGGTCACTTGATCTAACTGCGACAGTCGCCAATTCATCAAAGGATCTGAAGAAAGTCCAGTTTCACATACTTTTATAAAAGGCGCTAAATCTTCAAAACATTCTTCTAAGGAGTCAAAGCCAGACATTGAACCAAAAAGTGAAAATCATGGTGTTCAGATATGAGCGGGAATAAATAGCGCTTGATTATTTACTTCCAAGGCCAAAGCTAACAAATCATGAGCATCAACACCAACAATAGGCCTACCATCAGAAGCTAAATTACCATGGAATGATAGGCGTCTATTAAATTCTTGGGCGCTTTTTAAATCGGGCATCAGAATAACATTGTGAATTCTATGGGTTTTGCCATTTTTAGAATAAATACTACTAATTTCCGAGGATAGCACAAACCGAATATTGGAATTAGAGTTTTTTAATTTATAGAAACCACCATCGGCCTCCACTAATTTATCTTGAAGCTCTTGAAATCATTGGGGATGAGTAAAGTCGCCTGTACCTATTAAATTTAACCCTTTAATTTTAGCCATCTCTTCGAGATGCTCTAAATCCATTTCTTTACTTGTGGCTCGAGAATATTTTGTATGAATATGGAAATCCGCAATAATTTGCATATGTTATAATAATCTAATAATTATCCTAATTATAGCATAAAACCCAAAATTTTGCTATAGTAGTAATATTAGCAAAATAATAAAAATTCAAATTTTAATAATGGAAAACCCCTTGGGCCGTTTTGGCGAAGAACTGGCCCGGCAATATTTAATCAAAAAGGGCTACAAAATTATTGAAACTAATTTTAGATTGAAATGCGGAGAAATAGATATCATAGCACGAGATAGAAAAGAGTTGATTTTCATTGAAGTCAAAACGAGATATTTTAATCAAGAAAAAGAGATCGATCCGCCGCTACTTCCTGAAGAAGAATTCACTTTAAGAAAGAAAAAACGACTTTTAAAAACAATCGCTGCCTATCTTAAGTTAAAAAAATATCCTGAAAATATTGCCTGGCGCTTAGATTTAATTACTATTTATGTTTATGAAACACACAATAATATTTACCACTATGAAAACGTTATCATCTAACTTTTCGTGTAAACTTTACCTTGAATAATTTTATTGGCTTTTCTGCAATGAATTATTGCTTCTCTAGCAAACACTTCTCCACATTTGGGACAAATTAATTTTCCCTGACAATAATCAACTAAAATCTTATCCTGATAGCATTTTAATAAATGCCCTTTCTTTTCCTTTCGATATTTATACAAGAGGGTATTGCACTGGGAACAATAAACTTTAATTACATAAAAAAACTTGCTATCTTTGGCCATTATTATGCTTTTATTTATCAAGTCGGGCTGCTGGGAATCGAACCCAGACCACTGACTCCCGAAGCCAGCGTACTACCTTTATACTACAGCCCGCGATTCGTAATTACAAAAAGAGTGTGACTAATAAGTTTAAACATAATATTTACTTTTAATTTTACACTCTTCTTCTTGTAAAATATTTTGATATTTTTCTTTTGCTGATTCAGATAACTGCTTTAACTCCTTATCGTTCAACTGATTTAGCTCCGCAGCTCTTTTTAATAAATAATCTCTATTGTTTTTCTGAATATCATCTAATACCTCTTCCAATAAAATATTTAAAATATATCCAACTTTAGGACCAGATGGAATATGCAAGAAGTTCATAATATCATTCCCATTAATTTTGAGCATTTTTAAACTCGGATTTAATCCCTCCAATTCTTTTAAAATCTTTTCTATTCTAAAAAGAAAATGCCTCAATTTAAAAGGTGCCGCTTTAGGACAACCCGAACCAATTCTATCGGCCTCCCTTAATTGAGCCAATTCATAAATATTTTCCTTGCCAACTTTGGCAAGCAATCGCCTTAATGATGCATCAGTACTAATCGCGGGATCATAATAAAATTGATGATAGCGCACCAAGAGTATGGTTTTCTCTAAAATATAATTAGGAAATTTGAGTCTTGTTAAAATGCGCCGTGTCACTTGAGCGCTGACGATTTCGTGATTATAAAAAGTAGCATCAGAACCTTCACCAACTTTCGTTTTGGGCTTACCAATATCATGAAACAAAGCGGCTAATCTTACTTCTAAACTATAATTTTGTTTAGCTGCGTAATCTAAGGAACGCCACAAGTGTTCAAAAACCGGATAAATATGATGTTTATTTTGGTTCACTGTTACTCCTCACAACAATTCAGGAATAATATATTCTAAAAGCGATGCATCTTTTAATAAAAGGATGCCATCTGCTGCCTTAGGAGTCATAATAATTTTAATTAACTCGTCTCGAATGCGCTCTTCAGAAATATACAAAATATTTTTTGCCTTACTTTTTAAAGAGTTTCAAGTATTCTTTTCTATGGTAAAAGATAACTCTGTGGCAAACCTCACAGCTTTAATTAATCTATGACTATCTTCAGCAAACCTTTCGTCAGGATTTCCGACTGCTCTGATAATATGTTTCTTTAAATCTTCTAATCCATTAAATAAATCAATCAGCTTGCCGCCAACAACTACAAGCTGATCCCCATTACCATCATCAATTTTGTTAGTTAAAAATGAATTACCTTTATCTCAATTAATCTCCAAAGCTAAAGCGTTAATAGTAAAATCGCGACGACTTAAATCCTCAGCTAAAGTTTTGGCAAAACGAATATTGTCAGGGTGTCGTTTATCAGTATATTTTCCTTCTTGACGATAAGTAGTTACCTCGACAATTTTTCAATAAGGGTTGTCTGATCCTGTAAGAACACCAACCGTGCCAAATTGATTAGCATAAATGCTCTTAGGGAAAATCTGCTGAATTATTTCTGGCAAAGCATTGGTGGTAATATCCCAATCACTTGGCTCTCGAAAAAGTAAGGAATCACGAACACAACCACCAACAATATAGGCTTCATATCCATTCTGCCTTAATTCTCATAAAATCTTTAAAACGCAACCAGGAATTTTTATTTTCATATTCCTCGCAAATTTTAGTTATTCTCTTTTAAGTGCTTTTCATATGATTTTAGGTAATCTTTTTCCTCGTCTTCATCAAAGGGAATACCTTCATCAATTATTGAGTCGTCAAAGACAAAATCATCTTGAGAATCAGAAGAATCGCTTACGCTTTCTTTTTCTATATCTCCATCAGAGTCCTCTAAAGCACTACCGGTGGTTTCCTCTAACTCATCAAAATCTTCATCGTTTTTAGTCATTTTATTAGTTTAATATAATTAAAATAATTCACGACCTTCTAAGTATAAAGTAATAAGTATTTTTAATATTTTTTCTTTAATTTATCCAATTTTGAAATACCAGCTAAGCAAATCGCCAAGGCGTCAGCAGCATCATCGGGCTTCGGCACAGAATCCAAATCTAAAAGCATAGTAACAAATTTTTGGATTTGCGGTTTTTTCAAACGGCCATAGCCAACTAAATATTGCTTTACTTCGAGGGGTGTCAATTCCAAAACATTGAGATGCTTCTTCTCGGCTGCTAAAAGAATTACTCCTCGCGCTTCGCTAATTGACATCACAGTTTTTGCATTTTTAAAGAAAAAAATTTTTTCTACTACTAAGATATCGGGCTTATACTGCTTAATTAATTTACTTAAATTAGCGGAAATACGATTGAGCTTTTGACCTGTTGTTTTATGAACAATTTCTCAACATCCATATTCTAAAGCTTTCGCTTTGCCTCGATTCTTTTTAACTATGGCAAAACCAGTACGCGAAGTTCCTGGATCAATACCTAAGATAATCATTACAAAATTTTTATAATATTAGTATTAAACAAAATCAATATTAGAATAAACTTCAACAACATCATTATGCTCGTCAAGTTCTTCAAATAATTTTTGAATATTTTGTTTTTCGTCTTCATCACTTAGCGTAACTATTTGATTGCTCTCTCAGCTCAAAGAAAAATCTTCTACAGATACTATTTTCCCTAATTCTTCTTTAATAGTATTTAAATCTTTGGGATTAGTTTTAATAATAATTTCATCATTCTCTTCAATATCCGTTGCTCCCAATTCAATGGCTTTAAGAGATAATTCTTCATTTCAGTTTTCTTTTTTAATTACAATAATCCCTACTTCTTTAAACATTCAAATTACACTGCCTGGTTCGGCTGGTTTAACATTATGATAACTTAAGATGTGCTTCAATTCAGAAATAGTACGGTTCTTATTATCAGAAGCTGCTTGAATAATAATTGCCGATCCCTTGGGGCCATAAGCTTCAAGCATTACCTCTTCAAGCTGCGTGCCCCCCTCTTGACTGCTACCTCGTTTAATGGCTCTTTCAATATTTTCTTTTGGCATAGCCACACTTTTTGCCTTTTCCACTAAAAGACGCAATTGGGGATTAGAATCAGGATTAGGATCTATACGACTTGCTAAAGTAATAGCCGAAGCTAATTTAGAAAATATCTTGCCTCTTTTTAAATCCGCAGTTGCTTTTTGATGTTTAATTTGCGCCCATTTCGAATGTCCAGACATATTACAGTTTAATATTCTACTCCTTTTAATATGAATTTTTAACTCAAAAGCTGAATAATTATAGCACATTTTTAAAAATTTATCAACCCGCAAATTCAATATTATAAAATAAAATTAAAAATTGTACTTTGAAAATATTTATGCTATAATATAATTCAAATAATTTAACTAATTATTATGCCAGAATTACCCGAGGTAGAAACTACTGTCTCTTATCTTCAAAAAAATATTATTGGGCTCACAATTCAAAATGTTTGATTTGATTATCAAAAAACGATCAAAAACTTAGAAAAAGAAGAAATAACTAAAATTTTAAAAAATAAAACAGTCCAAAATATTGAACGCCGTGGCAAAAATATTTTAATCTATCTTACCGATAACTATCTTCTGTTAATTCATCAAAAGCTTACAGGACATCTTCTTTATGGTCAATGAAAATATCAAAATAATAAATGAATCCCCTTAGAAAATATTCAATCTTTATCTGAGCCAGTAAACAAATTTATCCACTTTCTAATAGAATTTGATAATCATAAAATGTTAGCGCTCTCCGATATGAGACGATTTGCTAAAGTAGTTATTGGTAAAACAGAAAAGGTTTTGGCTTTAAAAGAGCTCAAAGAATTAGGCCCTGACCCTTTAGACCCATCAACAGATTGACAAACTTTTAAAAATCTTATCCTCTCCCAAAAACGTAAAATTAAACAAGTCTTAATGGACCAAACAGTTATTAGTGGCATTGGTAATATCTATTCTGACGAAATTCTTTGAGCTTCACAAATTCATCCCGCCAAACCAGCGAATAAATTAACAGAGCCAGAAATTAAAAATATCTATCGCAACGCCCGCAATATTCTCCAAATGGCTATTAAAGAAAAAGGAACTTCTTTTTCTGATTATCGAGTGCCAAATGGTCAAAAAGGCAATTTCGGACAATTTTTAAAGGTCTATGGCCGTCAAAATCAAAAATGCCCTCGCTGCCAGCATCTGATCCAAACCTTAAAAATTGGTTCTCGCACTGCTCATTATTGTCCTAACTGTCAAAAACTCTAAAATTTATTTATGATCTATCTTATTCATGGCAATGATAATTTTCGTTCTTTTTTAAAGCTCCAAGAAATCAAACAGAAATATCAAACATATAATTCCTTTACTTTCGATTGCGCTAATAAAGAGCAACCTTTTGATTATAGTGATATTAAAAGCGCCTTTGAAACAATAAATTTATTTGATCAAAGTAAAATTATCATTCTCAAAAATTTTTATGCCAAAAAATATCCCGATCTAAAGGATTTGCTCCAATGAATCCAAAAAGAAAATGACTCTTCTTGCCTTGTGATTTTTTATGAAGAAAAAGAATTGTCAGAAAAACAATGACCAAAACATATTAAATGAGAAGAGTATAAATTTAATGCTCTCCAGGGTAAAGAATTGATTAAATGAATTAAAGAACTAGAAAAACAATTCTCTGCAATTTTAGATCCAGAGGTAGAAGCTCTTTTAGCTGACTCTTTCGAAAATAATAGTGGCGCCGTTTATAATGAAATTTTAAAACTATCTCTCTTACATAAAAAAATTACCTTGAATGATTTAGCTGATATTACTAGCTTACCTGCAAATCCCAAAGCATTTGCCTTAACAAACGCCATTGTCAACCAAAACACAAAAGAAGCATTACGCGTGCTCTATGAAGAATACAATAATGGTAGCAATTTAAATCTTCTCTTCGGATCAATTACTGCTCAAATTAGGCTCTTACTAATAACAAAAACTGCGGATAAAGAACAACTGCAAAAATTATTCGCTGGCAAAAAACCTTTTTACAAACAAAAAATAATCAAATTAAGCCAATCATTTTCTCAATCAGAACTAAAACGTTTGATGCTTAAACTCTTTTCACTTGATACTCAAATAAAAAAAGGCAAAATAGAGCCGCTTTTTGCCTTAGAAACTTTTATCTCCCAAATGCCTGTTTAATGTCTATATTGACGTTATCATTTCACGTCTATCGTGAAATGATAATGTCAATCTTGAGGTCTAAAAACCCTGATAGCAGCTATATTTTTAATGGCTCATTTAATGGCTCACTAATGAGCCATTAAAAACTCAGTATTTATACTAGAAATAATAACGGGAAACAATAACATCAATATTAAAATAAAGTATTAATTCGCAAAGAAAATATGTTGCATAACCATTATCTGAAATAAGATTTGAGTCTTTTATTGAGATACATTATAGGAATTTTTAGGTTTTTAGAAGGAATATAAAATAGAGACAGACCTTGCTATTATTTCTGCGACAATTGATATTTATCTATCAAGGAATGAATTAAATAATAACATCTGGCATGATGATAATAAGAATATCAAGATTGAAATTTACAATCTAATATATTCTTCCTACTTTCACAAACAGAATCAATTTTTAATTGTTTTTTAAGCTTTTTAAGAAATCTTTTAACTGTGGATTTACGAAGCAAAATATAACTCTTAAATACTAAATAGCCAAGAAAATCAATACCCCCATCCACAGAGAAATATTCGGATTTTTTAGGATGTAGATTAAGTTTTAAATGGAATTGCAAAAATTCCCTAATTTGATTTCGTAAGTCAAATAATCTATTCTTATCAACATCTAAAATCAAGAAGTCATCCACCCTGTTAGAAATTATTAGACACGACTTAAAGAATTTTTTAATCTGTTTTTAAGATATCTGTGCCCCATACCGGATTTGAGATATTTCTCCCGAGCCCTAGCATCTTGTTCTGATAAGCATGCTTCATAATATATTAATTTTCAAGGACCTCTACTTTTAGTATATCGCCCTTGATTATGCTGATGTTGAAAAATTCTTTTTCTTAAATTATCGGTATATCCGATATAAAACAAGCTAGTTCTCAAACTCAAAATAACATAAGTATAAAACATATTTAAAATTTAAAAGTTTATTAAATAAATTATAATTTCTAACGGGGTCCATATAGCGAATATAATATTTAATTCCTAATCTATCTTTAATAAAATGGTCTAATTCATTAAGATAAATATTAGCAAACAATTGAGAAGTCAAATTACCTATAGGAATACCCTTTTGTTCATTATGGCTATCAATTATCAAATCAATTAACCATAAAACTCCTGGGCTTGAAATTTTCTTATGAATAATTTGTTTTAAAACATTATGATCCACATTATCAAAAAATTTAGAAATGTCACACTTTAAACAAAAAAATTTTTTACCATTTAGTCCTTCTGATGACAACCTTAGAAAATGTTGCAATCTTAAAATCGCTTTATGAACCCCCTTACCTTTTCGGCAAGCATAACTATCATAAATGAAACTCTTTTCAAAAATCGGTTCAATAATATTACATAAGGCGTGATGAACTATTCTGTCTTTAAATGAGGCGGCTTTAATAATACGTTTTTTAGAATCATTAACAATAAAAGAATAATAATTACCATGAATATAACTTTGTTTTAATAATTCGCTCCTAACCAAAACTAAATTATAAATAATATTTCTAGTAAAACTTAAAATCTCGGCTCTCCATCTTCTTCCCTTATTGGCTTTTTGAAAAGCTGACAATAAATTTTCTCAAGATGTCAGTTTATTGAATAAATCATCAGAAAATAAGTTGTTCATAAAATAATCTTAATAAAAAAGGGCTACTTGACCTATAACTGGGTACTAGCCCCATATAGGGTACAGCCCTGATATTTTCCATATATGTATCAACATATAAAGAAGGAATAAAATCAGTAACTTTATATGGCACTGCCTAATATCCATAAATATTTTGGTCTGGCCCAAACCTATTTTATAGAATAAATATTACCGCGCACAGCGAAAACCAACATTGTTGTTCTGATTGCCCGTGTTTCAATTCGTTTTCATAGCAAAGGAACCAGCGTTAGAACCATTGTCTCAATTACCACCACGTAAAAGAACACGTGACGCTGCACTTAAAGATTTTATCCCTATTATACAAAATCTGTATAACCCTAAAAATAATTCATTCTTAAGGTTATCCAGATTTGTTCTTAGAAGTTTTTAATCAACCATAACAAATTTTCATAATCTCATTCATTTTTTCTGATAAAATACCTAATTGTTTTGCCGATATAAATTTCAAATCATAAGCTAATTTAGAATAAATAAACAAAATATCAAATTCTTCACTTAATTCTTTTAAAAACTTGGTTCTATCTCCTGATATATCATTCACTTTTATAATAAATTTCAAAATATATAATAATTGATTTTCAATTTCCTGGCCCAAAGTAAATCTCTCATTTTTAGGAAATTTAGTAATTATAGGATGCCAAACCAAAATCAAATCATACATTTTTTGAAAGGCTACTAATTCTTTATACATAAATTTCTTTTAAGACCCCGGGTTAAAATTCGCTAAAGCGAATTTTAACAATTGAGATTCAAAGATTAAAGATATCTACCAAAAGTTACCGCGCACAGCGAAAACCAACACTGTGGTACTGATTGCCCGTGCTCCAATCCGTATACATAGCAAAGGAACCAGCGTAAGAACCATAGACTCAATTACCACCACGTAAAAGAACACGGTCAGCATAAGAACCATTGTAAGTATAGATTCTACCCATTCCCTTATCAGCATTCCAGGTATTATTAGCAGGTCTAATTTCATCATAAGAAAGACTGCCATAATCAGTAATAGCTGTCATTTCTATTCA